>PJTQ01000042.1_pt1 | contig 254918 bp, 233 predicted proteins | sample 1512231 | NCBI WGS metagenome assembly PJTQ01 (sample SAMN08177688, study PRJNA422409) | Soil metagenome, whole genome shotgun sequencing project. | isolation source: Soil (3) enriched on wood chips | place: USA: Madison | collected 2015-01-15 | reverse complement strand
GTCGGCTCGTCGCATCCTGGGGCTGGAGTAGGTCCCAAGGGTTGGGCTGTTCGCCCATTAAAGCGGTACGCGAGCTGGGTTTAGAACGTCGTGAGACAGTTCGGTCCCTATCCGCTGCGCGCGTAGGAAATTTGAGAGGATCTGACCCTAGTACGAGAGGACCGGGTTGGACGAACCTCTGGTGTGCCAGTTGTTCTGCCAAGAGCACCGCTGGTTAGCTACGTTCGGGATGGATAACCGCTGAAAGCATCTAAGCGGGAAGCCGGCCTCAAGATGAGATTTCCATGCCTTCGGGCGAGAGGCTCCCAGCTAGACTACTGGGTTGATAGGCCGGATGTGGAAGCGTGGCAACACGTGCAGCTGACCGGTACTAATAAGCCGATGACTTGATAACTCACCTTTTTGAATTAAGGTGCTTGCGTCCACTGAGTGGTTCTCGATGTACGGTCGAGAACCGCATGACAATGACTTTGTTATGCAGATTGAAACATCAATAGTGTTTCGGCGGCCATAGCGTGAGGGAAACGCCCGGTTACATTCCGAACCCGGAAGCTAAGCCTCACAGCGCCGATGGTACTGCAGGGGGGACCCTGTGGGAGAGTAGGACACCGCCGGACTTCTTTCGTGAAATGGCCACCCAAAGCTGGGTGGCCATTTCTCGTTAACAGCCGATGCGCGAAGAAGTCGAGTGAAGAGGATCCAGTGATGACGGCAGCAGACTCCCCGCGAGATGACGGGGGCGATCGTGACGCGCGCAAGCCTCGCTACAGCTCGGCCGATTCGCGTCCGCGCGGCGGCGAGCGTGCGTCGCAGGGCGGCGCACGCTCTGCCGCACCGCGCCGTGCCGCTGACAAGAAGCCGTATGTCAAGCGCGACGGCGACAAGAAGCCGTACGCGGCGCGCGACGGGGAGCGGAAGTCGTATCCTCCGCGGGACGGTGACCGTAAGGGCTACGTGAAGCGTGACGGCGACAGGCCGTACGCCTCGCGTGATGGCGAGCGTAAGGCGTACGCTCCGCGGGACGGTGACCGCAAGCCCTACGTGAAGCGTGACGGCGACAAGAAGCCGTACGCCGCGCGCGGCGGTGAGCGCAAGTCGTACCCTCCGCGGGACGGCGACCGCAAGCCGTACGGCGATCGCCAGGGGGATCGCAAGCCCTACGGCACGCGCGACGGCGACCGGAAGCCCTCCGGCAGCCGTGGCACCGGTGATCGTCGTTCCCGGCCGCCGCAGGACTCGGATCGTCGGACCGTGCCGCGCGGGCCCGAGGTCCCCGAGGAAGTCACTCCTCAGGACCTGCCGACGCAGGCGCGCAACGAGCTCAAGACACTGAGCAAGGAGAACGCAGATCAGGTCGCCCGCCATCTCGCGATGGCCGCCTCACTCATCGATGAGGATCCTGCGCTCGCGCACGAACACGCCCTCGCGGCTTCGCGCAGCGCGGGACGCATCGCGATCGTCCGGGAAACCGTCGCGATCACCGCGTACGCCGTCGGCGATTACGCTCTCGCGCTGCGTGAGCTGCGCACGTTCCGCCGCATCTCCGGCCGTGACGACCAGATCGCGCTGATGGTCGACAGCGAGCGCGGGGTGGGCCGTCCGGACCGTGCGCTCGAGGTCGGTCGTGCCGTCGACCGGACCGCGCTGCCGGTCGATGTCCGCGTGGAGCTGGCCATCGCCATGTCCGGTGCGCGCCTCGACCAGGGCGAGCCGGATCGCGCATTGCAGGAGCTCGAGATCCCCGAGCTCGACCCCGACCGCGCCTTCTCGTGGAGCCCCGGGCTGTTCGCCGCGCGCGCCGTCGTTCTCGAAGAGCTCGGCCGCGATGAGGAAGCGGCCGAGTGGCATCGCCGCGCGAACGTCGCCGCCGACGCCTTGGGCGCGCTCGATGCCGACCGCGAGGTGATGGTCGTCGATGAGATCGAGGAGCTGATCCTCGACGATGCGCCGGAGCCTGCGGCCGACGCTGAGTCCGTGTCCGCCTCCGACCCGGGCGGCGACACTGCCGCCGCGCCGCAGGGGGAGTGACGATGTCGCCTTCGCCGCCCCGCTTCTTCTCGCGTCCACTGACCACCCCGCTCGACGGCGTCGACCTCGTCCTCGCCGATCTCGATGGCGTCGTGTACGCCGGTCCCGGCGCCATTCCGCATGCCGTCGACAGCCTCAACAGCGCCGCGCAGGGCCGTCGGCTCGCGTACATCACGAACAACGCCGCCCGGCGCGACGCCACCGTGGCCGCGCACCTGCGCGAACTCGGTCTGCACACGGCACCGGAGGATGTCATCACCAGCCCGCAGGCGGCGATGCGCCTGCTGCGCGATCGCGTGCCCGCCGGCGCGACGATCCTCGTCATCGGGGGCGACGGTCTCGTCTTCGAAGTCGAGAAGGCCGGCTTCGAGGTGACGCGCAGCGCGGAGGACCGGCCCGCCGCGGTCGTCCAGGGGTTCGCGCCCGAGGTCGGCTGGAGCCAGCTGGCCGAGGCGGCGTTCGCGCTGGCCACGCCCGAAGACGAGGGCGGCATCCCGTGGATCGCCACCAACACCGACTGGACGATCCCGCAGGCGCGCGGGGTCGCGCCGGGGAACGGCACCCTGGTCTCCGCCGTGCATACGGCGGTCGGGCGACTGGCCACCGTCGCCGGCAAGCCCGAACGACCCATCTTCGACGAGGCCGTCGCCCGGTTCGAGGCCCGGCATCCGCTCTTCATCGGCGATCGGCTCGACACCGACATCGCCGGCGCGCAGGCCGCGGGCATGCCCTCGGTGCTGGTGCTGACCGGCATCGACCGGCCCAAGCACGTCCTCGCCGCACCCACGACCTCGCGCCCCACGTTCATCGTCGGTGATCTGCGCGAACTGCACGAGCCGTACCCGGAGACGATCACGAAGGGCGACGTGACCACCGTCGGCACGGCCGCCGTGCGGATCGACGGCGCGGACGTCCACATCGTGTCCGAGGGCGATCGTCCGATCGACCTGGTGCGTGCCGGCGCCGCCGCCATCTGGGGCACGGGCCGCGCGATCTACGGATTCCGGGTGCCGGAACGGCTCTACGCCGATCCGTTCCACCGTCCGTGACGCACTCCCGCGTATCGTGGAGGCATGTCGATGGATGCCGGTGATTCCGAGGAGCGCCGTGAGGATCTGCTCTCGACGCTCGAAGTGATCGAGGGGCAGCCGCTGGGCGAACGCGCCGCCGCGTACGCGGCACTGCACGACGAGCTGGCTCGCCACCTCGAGTCCGGGCCGCGCGACCGCACGGCATGACGAGCCGTCTGGACGCGGCCGTCGCGGCACGCGGCCTGGCACGATCGCGCACGCACGCGGCGCAGCTGATCGCCCAGGGGCTGGTGGCAGTCGACGGCCGCACCGTGGTCAAGGCGTCGACTCCGGTCGCCGACCACGCGGCCGTCGTCGTCGCCGTAGCGGACCACTACGTCAGCCGCGCCGCCCACAAGCTCATCGCCGCGCTGGACGCGTTCGCCGTCGATGTCGCCGGGCGTCCCGCCCTCGACATGGGCGCCTCGACCGGCGGGTTCACCCAGGTGCTGCGCGAGCGCGGCGCCGCACCGGTGCTCGCCGTCGACGTCGGGCACGGACAGCTCGCCGCCGTGATCGCCGCCGACCCGCAGGTGCATGTCGTCGAGGGCTTCAACGTCCGCCACATGACGGTCGCGACGCTCGCCGAGGCCGCCGGCACGGACGCGCGACCCGACGTGGTCACGGGGGACCTGTCCTTCATCTCGCTCACCCACGTGCTCCCCGCCGCGGCAGCGCTCGACGCGGCCGACCTCGTGCTGCTGATCAAGCCGCAGTTCGAGGTGGGGCGCACGGGAGTGCGCGAGGGGCTGGTCACCGACGCCGGCCGTCGCGCCGACGCCGTGGCGAACGTCCTCTGGGCGGCGTGGGATCTCGGTCTCGGGACCCGCGGCCTGATCGCGTCTCCGATCGTCGGCACCCACGGCAACGCCGAGTTCCTGGTGCACCTCACCCCGGCGGCGGCCGATGGCGTCGACGGCAATCCGACAGAATGGTTGAGCACCGTGAACCGACTGGCGGGAGCCTGATGCCCAACGCACCTCGCAACATCCTCGTCGTCGCCCATGCGCACCGCGAGGACACCGTCGATGCCGCGCGACGGGTCATCGCGGCACTGCAGGCGGCCGGGGCACGGCCGGTGCTGCCGGTCGACGACGTGGCGCTGCTGGAGGCGCTCGTCGAACTCGAGGTCGCGCAGCTCAGGGTGCACGTGCCGGTGACCGACGTCGAGGCGGTCATCGTCCTCGGCGGCGACGGCACGATCCTGCGCGCCGCCGAACTCGTCCGAGACGGGACGGCACCCGTGCTCGGCATCAACATGGGGCATGTGGGGTTCCTCGCCGAGATCGAACGCGACGACATGGACGATGCCGTGCGCCGCGTGATCGAGCGCGACTACGTCGTCGAGGACCGCCTCGCGCTGCAGGTGCGGGTCAAGGACTCCGCCGACGCGGTCGTCTACGAGACGTGGGCGCTCAACGAGGCCACCGTCGAGAAGGCGAGCCGCGAGCGGATGCTCGAGGTCGTCATCGAGGTCGACGGGCGACCGCTGTCGACCTTCGGCTGCGACGGCGTCGTCGTCTCGACGCCGACCGGCTCGACGGCGTACAACTTCTCCGCCGGCGGACCGGTGATCTGGCCGACCGTCGAGGCGATCTCGGTCGTCCCGCTCTCGGCGCACGCGCTCTTCGCCCGCCCGCTGGTCGTCGGGCCCGAGCACGCCGTCGCGATCGAGCTGCTCGAACGCACCAACGGCTCCGGCGTGCTCTGGTGCGACGGGCGCCGCTCCCACGACCTTCCTGCCGGCGCCCGCGTGGTCGTACGCCGCTCGGAGCGTCCCGTGCGACTGGCCCGGCTGCACCCGGCTGCGTTCACCGATCGGCTCGTCGGCAAGTTCCGGCTGCCGGTGGAGGGCTGGCGCGGCCCCGGGGCGTTCACGACGACGCTGCGCACGGTCGCCGGCGCCGCGGCAGGGCGGGGCCCGGCGGAGGCGCTGTGATCGAGCAGATCCAGCTGCGCGACCTCGGCGTCATCGCGCAGGCGACCCTGCCCATCGGCGCGGGATTCACCGCGATCACGGGCGAGACCGGCGCCGGCAAGACGATGGTCGTCACCGGCCTCGGCCTGCTTCTCGGGCAGCGCGCCGACTCGGGCGCGGTGCGATCGGGCGCCGCGCAGGCGGCGGTCGAGGGCGTGTGGATCGTCCCTGAGGACGGCACGGTGGCCGAGCGGGTGCGGGATGCCGGGGGAGAGACCGAGCCGGTCGGCGCCGGCCGCGCCGAGCTCTACCTCGGGCGCACGCTGTCCAGCGAGGGGCGCAGCCGGGCGACGGTGGGCGGGCGCACCGCCCCGGCCGGAGTGCTGGCCGACCTCGCCGACCAGCTGGTCGTCGTGCACGGCCAGTCCGATCAGCTGCGGCTGCGGTCGGCGGTCGCCCAGCGTGACGCACTCGACCGCTTCGGGGGAGAGCCGGTCGCCGCGGCGCTCGCGGCATATCGCGATGCCTACGCGCGCTGGCGTGCGATCGCCGCCGAGCTCACGACGCTCACCGAAGACCGCGATGCCCGCGCCCGCGAGGCCGACGATCTGCGCCGTGCGATCGCGGTCATCGAGGACGTCGACCCGCAGCCGGGCGAGGACGTCGAACTGGCCCGACGCGCCGAGCGCCTCGCGCACGCCGAAGAGCTGCGCCTGGCCGCGGCCACGGCCCACGCCGCGCTCTCCTCGGACGACGACCGGCCCGACGTCACCGGGCTCGTGGCGGAGGCCCGCCGCGTGCTCGAGCGCAGCGCGCACGCCGACCCCGCGCTGGCGACGATCTCCACCGCGCTCGAGGAGGTCGGCTATCGCATCGCCGACCTCGCCGGCGACCTCAGCGGATACCTCGCCGACCTCGACGAGGGCGGGCCGCACGAGCTCGCCGCCGTCGAGGAACGCCGCGCCGCGCTGAACGGGCTCATCCGCGCGCACGGGTCGCTCGACGAGGCGCTCGCCGTCCTAGGCAGCGGCTCGGCGCGGCTGGCAGAGCTCGACGACGACTCCGACCGCATCGACCGGCTCACCGCGCAGCGCCGCGCCGCGACCGACGCGCTCGACACCGCCGCATCCGCGCTCACGCATGCCCGCACGGACGCGGCCGCGCGCCTCGCCGCCGCCGTGACGACCGAGCTGCGCGCACTCGCGCTGCCCGATGCCGAGGTCCTGGTCTTCGTCGAGCCCGCTGCCGAGTCGCTCGGCGGCCGCGACGAGGTCACGATCCTGCTCGCCCCGCATCCCGGCGCCGACCCCCGCCCTGTGGCGCGCGGCGCGTCGGGCGGAGAGCTCAGCCGCGTCATGCTCGCGATCGAGGTCGTCATCGCCCAGACCGACCCGGTGCCCACCTTCGTCTTCGATGAGGTGGATGCCGGCATCGGCGGCGCCGCGGCGATCGAGGTCGGTCGACGACTGGCCCGGCTGGCCGAGACGAGCCAGGTCATCGCGGTGACGCATCTGGCGCAGGTCGCGGCGTTCGCGAACAACCATCTGACGGTGGTGAAGGCGAGCGACGGCTCGGTCACGGCATCCAGCGTCCGCAAACTCGAGGGTGCCGACCGCGAAGCCGAGATGGCTCGGCTGCTGTCGGGCATGGCCGATTCCGAGGCGGCCCTCGTCCACGCGCGCGAGCTGATCGCCGTCGGCGAGGCTCGATGACGGACGCCGAGGGGGCGCTCCCCGAGGGCGCGGTCGCGATCGCGCCGCGACGGCAGACGCCGCTGTACCGTGCGCTGGCCGGGGGACTGCTGCGCACCGAGGCGTGGCTGCAGTCGCACGGCGGCCCGCGGCTGCGCTGGGGCGTCCGTGCGTTCTGGGCCGGGCTCCTCGCGATCGGCGTGCTCCTGATGATCGGGCCGGTCATCAACAAGCCGCTCTCGTTCGAGGACATCACCTCGTCGGCCGGAGGAGCGACCGATACCTGGATCGCGCGCTCGTTCGCCGCCGACTATGCACTGGCGCGCGACGCCGACGGTCACCTCGTCGTGCAGATCGAGGAGCGGATCACGGCGTTCTTCCCCGCCGACGTCGACGAGTCGGCGGTCGAACGGGTCATCGCGACGCAGTACGAGGGCCATGACCTGCGCCCCGTCCTGATCGAGGCGACACTCGACGGCCGGAGCGTCGCCGCCCGCCTCGCCGAGGGAGCGACCCGCACGACGATCACCGTCGAGGCGGGCGAGCGGCTGACCGGCGACCACGAGGTGGTGCTGCGCTACGAGCTGCGCGACCTGGCCCACCGTGCGCAGGACGCGTCGTCGCAGCAGTGGTACGAGCAGGTGCAGTGGGACGTGTTCGGACCTGCGTGGACGCACGCGTCCGCGCACAGCGCGTTCACCCTCACCGTGCCCCGCGACCTCGTCGACGCGTTCGCCCGCCGGCCCAGCGGCGGGATCGCCTGGCTGCTGCTGGCGGACTCGGCGACCCTCACCCCGGACGTCGAGACGGCGGACACCGTCGTATACGGCCTGTCCAACGACCAGAACATGCCGCCGCACGCCTCGTTCTGGTTCACCCTGCGGTTCGAACCGGGCACGTTCACCATGCCCGCGCCGTCCGCGCTGTACTGGGTGCAGGTGATCGGGCCGTTCGTGCCGCTGGCCCTGCTGCTGCTCGCGGTTCCGCTCGCGCTCGCGGCGAAGGCCGTCGCGTGGGCCGATGCCCGGGGCCGGGCGTGGTTCACGGCGCAGGACCGACCGCGCCGCGGGGCGACGCCCTCGCTCGACGCGCGACTGCGGCGCGCACGACGGACGAGCGCCCTCGTCGACGCGCTGGCGTCGTACCGCGACGACGGAGGACCGGCGGCGGCGCGGCGACTGCTGCGCACGGCGCGGCGCACCGGACGTGCCGGCGATCTGATCACCGCCCTCTCGGAGTACCGCGGGGCGCCGGCGTATCGCGCACAGTTCTCGCAGGGGCTGCGGCGCGTGCCGCGCGGGTTCGTCCGCGACGGCTTCATCGGAGCGTCGCTCGCGCTCACCGCCGTGCAGTGGGGGCTGATCCGGCAGCTGTCGTACCAGGTGCCGCTCAGCGAGTACTGGTGGCCGTCGGCGATCGTCGTCGTCACGACGCTCCTGGCCGCCCTCGTGCTGAGCGTCGCGCTGTCGGCACGACCGCTGACCGCCGAGGGGGCGCGGGCCGACGAGCACCTGCGCGGACAGGAGCTCTTCCTCGACCGGACCTCCGCCGCCGAACGCAGCACGCTGAACGACCCGCTCCTGCCGTACGTCGTGGCGTTCGCACCTCCGCGGCGGGCGGGCCGGCTCGTGACCGCTCTGCTCGAGCGGGAGGGAATCGCCCGCGATGTCAGGGCCGACCCCTCCTTCGTCACGACCGGGCGGCTCGTGCTGCGCTCCGGCGCCGTGCTGGTGTTCGTCGCCGCGTGCGCGCTGTCGCTGCTCACCACAGCCTCGACGCGCCACGGTCTCGATCACTACGAGATCCTGCGGGACGTCCCCGGCGACTACGGCCTCTACGTGTCCGACATCGATATCGAGGCGGCGCTCGTCCCGGCCGACGACGGCCGGCTGCGCATCGAGGTCGTCGAGACGATGCAGGCCACCGTCGATGAGAACCTGCGCGCCATCCCGCAGGTCACCCGCGTCTGGCGCGACCACGTCGACGGGCACGATCAGCGACTCACCGTCGAGGCGATCACCGTCGACGGCGTCGAGGTGCCGTTCGAGCAGAGCCGCGTGAAGGGGTACGCGCTCGTGCAGAGCCGGCAGAGCGACGAGTGGCCGGGCGAGTACGAGATCCAGGTGCGGTACACGATCGGAGACGCCGCCTCGGCGCTGCACGCCGGCGGCCAGTGGCGCGATCAGGTGCGCTGGACCGCGCTGCTGCCGTGGTGGGAGTCGACCTGGAACGGCGTCGACCACGACCCCGAGACGCTGCGGATCGCCGTGCGCGTGCCCGCCGATCTCGCCGGCGCGCTGATCGGCGAGAACGGCTGGCTCGACGAGCTGGGCCACCGCGCACCCCGCCCGCCGACGCCGTTCGCCGCGACCCCGACGCCCGGCACGGACACGGTCATCGAGCTCGTCGCCGACAGCGAGACCCGGTACGAATCGGGGAACCTCTGGCCGGGCGCGTCCCGCTACGTCGGCGTGCAGCTGCAGTTCCCCGCGGGAACGTTCGCGGGGCCGGTGCCCGCGCAGTGGTGGGCGCATCTGGCCGTCGCGCTGCTGCCCTTCGTGCTCACCCCCGCGCTCGCGCTGATCGCGATCGCGCTGGCGCTCACCGGAATCCGGATGCACCAGGCGGGCTCGCCGCGCCTGCGCGGCGGTCTGCTGCGCGACGCCGTACGCTGGTTCCCGCCGTGGCTGACCGCCGCACAGTTCCCGCTGCTGGTGTGGGCGACTCTCGATGCGTACGGGGACGACCTCATCGTTCCGCTCCACCTGATCTCGCTGGGACTCAGCCTCGCGGCGACCGTCTGGGTGCTCGTCGCGACGCGGTCGCGGACGGCGACGACACCACCGGCATCCACACGGGCCAAGCGGCGTCGGGACTGATAGGATGAAAGCCCGTGACGGACACTTCAGGCGCGGGCATCATTTCGAACGACACCACCAAGCACATCTTCGTGACGGGCGGTGTCGTTTCCTCGTTGGGCAAGGGCTTGACGGCCGCGAGTCTCGGCAACCTCCTCACGGCGCGCGGGCTGCGCGTCGTGATGCAGAAGCTCGACCCCTACCTCAACGTCGACCCCGGGACGATGAACCCCTTCCAGCACGGAGAGGTGTTCGTCACCGACGACGGCGCGGAGACCGATCTGGACATCGGGCACTACGAGCGCTTCCTCGACATCGAGCTGAGCCAGGCCGCGAACGTGACCACCGGCCAGATCTACTCGCAGGTCATCGCGAAGGAGCGTCGCGGCGAGTACCTGGGCGACACGGTCCAGGTCATCCCGCACATCACCGACGAGATCAAGCGCCGCATGCGCCTGCAGGCCGATGAGACCCCGAAGCCGGACGTCATCATCACCGAGGTCGGCGGCACGGTCGGCGACATCGAGTCGCAGCCGTTCCTCGAGTCGGCTCGTCAGCTGCGCCACGAGCTCGGCCGGGACAGCGTGTTCTTCGTGCACGTCTCGCTCGTGCCGTTCATGGGCGCCTCGGGCGAGCAGAAGACCAAGCCGACCCAGCACTCCGTCGCCGCCCTCCGCCAGGTGGGCATCCAGCCGGACGCCCTCGTGCTGCGCAGCGACCGGCCCGTGAGTGAGAGCAACCGCAACAAGATCGCGCTCATGTGCGACGTCGACATCGAGGGCGTCGTCAACACCGTCGACCTGCCGAGCATCTACGACATCCCCTCGACGCTCAACGAGCAGGGACTCGACGCGTACATCGCCCGCCGCCTGGGCCTGGCCGAGAAGGCGGGCGACGTCGACTGGGCCCGCTGGAACACGGTGCTCAATGCCGTGCACAACCCCAAGCACGAGGTCACGATCGGCCTGGTCGGCAAGTACATCGATCTGCCCGACGCGTACCTCTCGGTCACCGAGGCGCTCAAGGCCGGCGGCTTCGCCCAGGAGACGAAGGTCCACGTGACGTGGATCCCGTCGGACCTGTGCGAGACGCCCGAGGGCGCCGAGAAGGCGCTCGCGCCGCTGGACGGGATCGTGGTGCCCGGCGGCTTCGGCATCCGCGGCATCGAGGGCAAGCTCGGCGCGCTGAAATTCGCCCGCGAGCAGGGGATCCCGACGCTCGGCATCTGCCTGGGCCTGCAGTGCATGGTCATCGAGTACGCGCGTCATGTCGCCGGCATCGAGGGCGCGAGCTCGAGCGAGTTCGACCCCGAGACGCCGCACCCGGTCATCGCGACGATGGCCGAGCAGGTCGACATCATCGACCACGGCGACCTGGGCGGGACGATGCGACTGGGACTGTACGAGGCCGAGCTGGCCGAGGGCTCGCTGGCCGCCGAGGTGTACGGCGCCCCGCGTGCGTCCGAGCGCCACCGCCACCGCTACGAGGTCAACAACCGGTACCGCGATCAGATCGCCGCGGCGGGCCTGTGGTTCTCGGGCCTGTCGCCGGACCGCAACCTCGTCGAGTACGTCGAGCTGCCCCGCGACGTGCACCCGTACTACATCGCGACGCAGGCGCACCCCGAGCTGCGCTCGCGCCCGACCGAGGCGAACCCGCTGTTCCGCGGCCTGATCGCCGCGGCGCTCGACCGGCACCGCGCGAGCGAGCTGTTCGACGTCGAGAATGACTGACCCGCTGCAGGACGAGCCGGTCTCGGTGGCGGTCACCCGCAGCGAGACGGTGTTCGAGGGACGCGTCTGGAACATCCGCCGCGACGAGATCGCGTACGGCGACGCGACCATCGTGCGCGAGTACATGGACCACACCGGCGCCGTGGCGATCCTCGCGCTGGACGACGAGGATCGCGTGCTGCTCATCCAGCAGTACCGCCACCCCGTGCGCGCGCGGGACTGGGAGATCCCGGCCGGGCTGCTCGACGTCGCCGACGAGGACGCCCTGCGCGCCGCGCAGCGGGAGCTGGCCGAAGAGGCCGACCTCACGGCATCCCGCTGGCACACCCTCGCCGAGTTCTACACGACGCCCGGCGGCAGCGACGAGGCGATCCGGATCTTCCTCGCCCGGGGACTGTCCGCGACCACCGAGGCGTTCGCGCGCTTCCACGAAGAGGCCGACATCGAGGTGCGCTGGGTGCCGCTGGACGAGGTTGTCGACGCCGTGCTGGATCGCCGCGTGCAGAATCCGTCGCTCGTGGTCGGCGCCCTCGCCGCGCACGCCGCCCGCGCGCGGGGCTGGGCGACCCTCGCCGCCGCCGACGCGCCGTGGCCGCGCCGCTCGCGTCCGATCGGAGCGGCGTCCGCGTGAGGCTCGAGCGCGCGGTCGACGCCTACCTCAGGCACATCACGATCGAGCGCGGCCTGTCCGAGCACACCGTCGCGGCCTACCGCCGCGATCTCGCCGGCTATCTCGCGTGGCTCGCCGCGCGCGACATCGACACTCCGGATGCCGTGACCTCGGCGCTCGTGGCCGAGTTCGCCGCCGAGCGGGCTTCGGCCCAGCCGCCGCCGGCGGCCACGTCGATCGCGCGGCTGCAGTCGTCCGTGCGCGGGCTGCACCGCTTCCTCGCGCGCGAGGGCATCACGGGGGAGGACCCTACCGGGCGGCTGCGCCCGCCGAAGGCGCCGCAGCGACTGCCGAAGGCGCTGACGATCGAGCAGGTCCTGGCGCTGCTCGACGCTGCCGGTCCCGAACCGGGGTCCGAGGTCGATGGCGAACCGCTGCGGCTGCGCGACCGCGCGCTGCTCGAGCTGCTGTACGCCACGGGCGCGCGCGTGTCCGAGGTCATCCAGCTCGATGTCGACGACCTCGCGCACGGGGAGGTGCTGCGCGTGCGCGGCAAGGGCTCCAAGGAGCGGATCGTCCCCGTCGGCTCGTACGCCCGCGCCGCCATCGACGCGTATCTCGCACGGGTGCGGCCCGAGCTCGCGCGGCGGGGCACCTCGACGCCGCGGCTGTTCCTCGGCGCCCGCGGGGCGCCGCTGTCGCGGCAGAGCGCGTGGCTGATCATCCAGCAGGCCGCCGAGCGCGCGAAGCTCACGGCGCACGTGTCGCCGCACACGATGCGCCACTCGTTCGCGACGCATCTGCTGCAGGGCGGTGCGGACGTCCGCGTCGTGCAGGAGCTGCTCGGGCACGCGTCCGTCGCGACGACGCAGATCTACACGCACGTCACAGCCGACGCGCTGCGCGACGTGTACCTCACGTCGCATCCGCGCGCACGCTGAGCCACCGGCATCCGCTCGCCGCCGGGGTTTTCACGGTCGTGCGCCCGGTGCCGGTCGGCGCAGGAAGCGCAGACTGGATGCCGTGACGACAGCTGACACCGGCCCCCGCACGTTCCGGCCCGGGCGCGGCCTCGCGACCTTCTGGATCGCCGCCGGCGCCGTCGCCTGGACCGTGTCCTTTCTGCTCTACCAGGAGTACATCGGCCAGCTCAGCGGCGCCGATCCGCTCATCACGTGCGACATCAGCCCGCTCGTCACGTGCGGGCCGAACCTGCTGTCGCCGGGCGGGAATCTGCTCGGGTTCAGCAACTCGATCATCGGGATGACGCTGTTCCTCGGCCCGGTCTTCGCCGGGGTCAGCGCGCTGGCCGCGCCGCAGGGGCTGCGCGCGTGGTTCTGGCGCGTGTACGGCGCGTTCGTGCTCGGCGGCTTCGCGCTCGTGCACGTCTTCGCCTACCGCAGCGTCTTCGAGTACGGCTCGCTGTGCCCGTGGTGCATGGTGGTGTGGCTCATGACGATCCCGCTGTTCTGGTCGGTGCTGGGCTGGTCGCTGCGCGAAGGCGTGTGGGGCAGGATGCCGCGCCCCGCCGGTGCGCTGATCCTGTCCTGGCTGCCGCTGATCGTCGTGCTGAACTACGTCGTGATCGCGCTGGCGGCGCAGCTGCACCTCGACATCCTCGGGAGCCTGTAGGCCGCAGGGCGGCGGGGCGCTGCGGGGTTGCGCGGTCGCGCGGCGGGGTGCGCCTCTGCGCTCCGGGGTGCGCCATCTTCGGGGATCTGCCGGTCTTCGGGGCGATCTGCGAGGCGCCGTCCGAGAATGTGCAGAAGTCCGAGCAACGGCGGTGCCGCGGCCGCCGCCGATGACCGGCTTGGCCACCACCCCGCCAGCATCCGTGCGTTCGTGCGGTGCTGTGCGAGAATCGTACGCACGCATCAGAGAGCAGGAGTGTCGGTGGCGCAGAAGTCGCGGGGGACGAAAAAGGACTCCTCGGGCGAGACCCCGATCGGGCCCACAGGTCGCCCGTACCACGGCTTCGCGACCCCTCCGAAGCTCGACGGCCACGGTCCGGCGCGGATCATCTCGCTGTGCAACCAGAAGGGCGGCGTCGGCAAGACGACGACGACCATCAACCTCGCGGCGGCGCTGGCGTCGTACGGGCGCAGAGTGCTCGCGGTCGACTTCGATCCGCAGGGCGCCCTGTCGGCGGGCCTGGGCGTGCAGACGCACGACGTCCCGACGATCTACGACCTGCTGCTGGACACCAAGCGCGACCCGGGCGAGGTCATCGTGCCGACCTCGGTCGAGGGACTCGACCTCATCCCCGCCAACATCGACCTGTCGGCCGCCGAGGTGCACCTGGTCAACGAGGTCGCACGGGAGACGATCCTGGCGCGCGTGCTGCGCAAGGTCGCCGCGGACTACGACGTCATCCTCATCGACTGCCAGCCCTCGCTGGGCCTGCTCACCGTCAACGCGCTGACGGCGAGCCACGGCGTGCTGATCCCGCTGGAGTGCGAGTTCTTCGCGCTGCGCGGCGTCGCGCTGCTGATCGAGACGATCGACAAGGTGCGCGACCGGCTCAACCCGTCGATCACGCTCGACGGGGTGCTCGCCACGATGTACGACCCGCGCACGCTGCACTCCCGCGAGGTGCTCGAGCGCGTCGTCGAGGCCTTCGGCGACGATGTCCTCGAGACCGTGATCGGCCGCACTGTGAAGTTCCCGGACGCATCGGTCGCCGGGGTCCCGATCACGAAGTTCGCGCCCGAGCACGCGGCCGCCCAGGCCTATCTGCGACTGGCGCGGGAGCTGGTTGCCCGTGGCGCCGTCGCCTGACGAGGCCGCGCCCGAGCCTGAAGCAGTGCGCGCAGACGCGCCCTCCGACGGGTTCCGGGTCTCGCTCGGCAACTTCGACGGGCCGTTCGACCTGCTGCTCACGCTCATCTCCCAGCATGAGCTGGACATCACCGAGGTGTCGCTGAGCAAGGTCACCGACGAGTTCATCTCGTACCTGCGCGGCATCGACGAGGACGAGCTCGACCAGGCCTCGGAGTTCCTCGTGGTGGCCGCGACGCTTCTGGACATGAAGGTCGCCGGTCTGCTGCCGCAGGGCGAGCTGGTCGACGCCGAGTCGGTCGCGCTGCTCGAGGCGCGCGACCTGCTGTTCGCCCGGCTGCTGCAGTACCGGGCGTTCAAAGAGGTCTCGGCGTGGTTCGCGCGGTGCCTCGTCCGCGAGGACCGCCGGCACGTGCGCGCGGTGCGCCTCGAGGAGAAGTACCGCCGCGCGGTGCCCGAGCTGGTGTGGACGCTCTCGAAGGAGGACTTCGCGGCGATCGCGATGATGGCCTTCGCGCCGAAGGAGATCCCGCACGTCGGGCTCGACCACCTGCACGCGCCGCTCATCTCCATCCGTGAGCAGGCGGCTGTCGTCGTGACGCTGCTGCGCGATGCCGGGCAGTTGAACTTCCGCGAGCTCATCGCCGGCGTGGATCAGACGGGGGTCGTGGTGGCGCGGTTCCTCGCCGTGCTGGAGTTGTACCGCCACGCCGCCCTCTCGTTCGAGCAGCTCGAACCGCTCGGCGAGCTCACGCTGCGCTGGACCGCCGAACGGTGGTCCGAAGAGAACCTGGCCACTCTGGGAGCCGATTATGACCACTGACGTGACCGACGACCCGTACGACCTCGAGCCGGTCGCCGCGCACCCCGAGGGGGAGTCGAGCCCCACCGCCGCGGCGCCGGCGGATGTCGCCCGCCGGCTCGAGGCGATCCTGCTGGTCGTCGACGAGCCGCAGAGCCTCGTCGCCCTCGCCGCCGCCGTGGGGTCGCCCGTGCCCGCCGTGCGCCAGGCCGTCGAGGGTCTCGTCGCGGACTACGACGGCGAGACCGGCGGCCCGCGCCGCGGCTTCGAGCTGCGCGAGGTCGGCGGCGGCTGGCGACTGTACGTGCGCGAGGAGCACGACGACCTCGTGTCGGAGTTCGTGAACGCCCAGGCGCCCTCGCGGCTGTCGCAGGCGGCGCTGGAGACGCTCGCCGTCATCGCGTACAAGCAGCCCGTCACGCGCAGCCAGGTCGCCTCGATCCGCGCCGTGAACGTCGATTCGGTCGTGCGCACCCTCGTGGCCCGCGGCCTCATCACCGAGGCTTTCACCGACCCCGAGACCGGGGCGATCAACTACAAGACGACCGATGCGCTGCTGACGAATCTCGGCATCAACTCGCTCGACGAGCTGCCGCCGATCTCGCCGCTGCTCGACGACGGCTCGGACGGCTTCGACAGTGAGGTGCTGCGATGACCCTTCGACAGGCTCAGGGACCGGGCGACGACGAGCGGGGCACGGAGGGCGTCCGGCTGCAGAAGGTGCTCGCGAACGCCGGCGTCGCGTCGCGCCGGGTGTGCGAGCAGTACATCGTCGAGGGGCGCGTGCGCGTCAACGGCGTCGTGGTGACCGAGCTCGGGTCGCGGATCGACCCCGGCACGGACATCGTCGACGTCGACGGCACCGCCGTCCAGCTCGACACCACGAAGCGCTACGTCGTGCTCAACAAGCCCACCGGCGTCGTCTCGTCGATGAAGGACGAGCAGGGGCGACCCGATCTGCGCCGCTTCACGAAGGAGTGGCCCGAGCGGCTCTACAACGTCGGGAGATTGGATGCCGAGACCTCCGGGCTGCTGGTCCTCACCAACGACGGCGAGCTCGCGCACGTCCTCGCCCACCCGTCCTTCGGCGTCACGAAGGTGTACATCGCGAAGGTCGACGGCCGGGTGACCGCCCAGACGATCGCGAAGCTCACGAAGGGGATCGAGCTCGAGGACGGGCCGATCGCCGCCGACAAGGCGCGGCTGCTCGACACGAGCGGGGAGACGAGCCTGGTCGAGCTCACGCTGCACTCCGGACGCAACCGGATCGTGCGCCGCATGATGGCCGAGGTCGGCCATCCGGTGCGCGAGCTGGTGCGACGCCAGTTCGGACCGCTGCACCTGGGCACGCTCCCAGCGGGCCGGGCCCGCGAGTTGACTACAGTGGAACGCGGCGCGCTGCTGACTCTCGCGCGCGCGGCGCAGCCGGCATCCGGTGAGCGCCCCTCGAGTTCCGAGTCCTAAGGCGGAGAAGTGACCGACGCGACCAGCGCCGCCGCGCGTGCGCGCGCGGCCCGCACGAGCGGTACGGTGCGCATCGTCGGTGCCGGCCTGCTGGGCTCGAGCATCGGCCATGCCCTGCGCGGGCTCGGCGTCGACGTCGTGCTCGCCGACGCCTCGCCGTCGCAGCTGCGCCTCGCGATCGACTACGGCGCCGGCCGCGCCGCCCGTGACGAGGACCGGCCGTCGCTGATCGTGGTCGCCGTGCCGCCGGACGTCACGGCGGATGTCGTCGAGCGTGAGCTCACCGCGTTCCCCGACGCGGTCGTCACCGACGTCGCGAGCGTCAAGCTCGACCCGCTGCGCATCCTGCGCGCCCGCGGGGTCGATCTGACCCGCTACATCGGCTCGCACCCCATGGCCGGACGCGAGCGCGGGGGAGCGATCGCCGCGCGCGCGGACATCTTCCTCGGCCGTCCGTGGGTCGTGTGCCGCGACGAGGAGACCCGCGCGAACGACCTCGCACTCGTCGAAGGACTGGCACTGGACCTCGGCGCGATGCCGATCGAGATGACGCCCGAGGAGCACGACCGCTCCGTCGCGCTCGTCTCCCACGTGCCGCAGCTGGTCGCCTCGCTGCTGGCCGGACGCTTCGCCGACGCCGCCGACGGCTCGCTGCGGCTGGCCGGGCAGGGCGTCCGCGACACGACGCGCATCGCCGCGTCGGCGCCGGAGCTGTGGGTCCAGATCCTCGGTGCCAACGCCGAGCCGGTCGTCGAGGTCCTCGACGCGCTGGCCGGCGACCTCCAGGCCGTCTCGTCGGCGCTGCGCGCTCCCGACAGTCCCGGCGCGCGCCGCGCCGTCGCCGACATCATCCGACGCGGCAATGACGGCGTCGAGCGCCTGCCCGGCAAGCACGGGCAGAACCGGCGCTTCGAGACCGTCGTCGTCCTCGTCGACGACACCGCCGGCCAGCTGGGACGCCTGTTCGGCGAGCTCGGCGAGCTCGAGGTCAACGTCGAGGACTTCCGCCTCGAGCATTCGCCCGGCGCGCAGTTCGGCCTGGCCGAGATCAGCGTCGTCCCGGGCGTCGTCCGTCACACCGTCGAAGGCCTCGAGGCCCGCGGCTGGAAGATTGCGAGCACCACCAATGACTGACCCTTCGACTGCTGCTGTCCCGCCGACGGGCGATGTCGTCGCCGTGGCGATCGACGGCCCGGCCGGCAGCGGCAAATCGAGCGTCTCGAAGGAGGTCGCCCGTCGCCTCGGATACGGCTACCTCGACACCGGTGCCGCCTACCGCGCGCTGGCGTGGCACGTCCTCGAGCACGGCGCCGACACCTCTGACGCGGCTGCCGTGATCGACGCGGCGGGCGACTTCGCCTATGACATCTCGCTCGACCCCGGCGCCTACTGGGTCCGGGTCGGTGACGTCGATGTGACCGCCGCGATCCGCGACCCGCGCATCTCCGATGCCGTCAGCGGCGTCGCGCGGGTGCCCGTGATCCGCGAGTCGGTCAACGCGCTGTTCCGCGCGCTCGTCGATGACTCCGGAAAGCCGGGCGTCGTCGTCGAAGGACGCGATATCACGACGGTGGTCCTGCCCGACGCGCCGGTCCGGCTCCTGCTGACCGCGGCGCCCGAGGTGCGCGCCGCCCGGCGCAGTGCCGAGCTCACGACGCAGGACGCCGCCGCCGTCGCGGCCGCCCTGCACCGCCGCGACGCGTCGGACGCGAAGGTCGTCGACTTTCTCACCGCCGCGCCCGGCGTCACGGTCGTCGACACGACCGCCCTCGACTTCGCGCAGACGGTCGACGCCGTCCTCGACATCATCCGCACCGGAACGGGAACCCAGGCATGAGCGACAACACGCACGACAACGAGTACGAGGCCGGGCCCGATCAGCTCGAGGAGAAGCTCGCGAACCTCGACGAGGAGCTCGCCGAGCAGCGGGCGGCCGCGCTGCGCGCCTCGCTCGCGGAGTACGATCTCGAGGAGGAGGACACGCGGCTGCTCGCCGGCCTCACCGCCGGCGGCGAGGCCGTCGAGATCCTCCCCGCGCTGCCGGTCGTCGCGATCGTCGGCCGGCCGAACGTCGGCAAGTCCGCGCTCGTCAACCGCATCCTGGGCCGCCGCGAGGCCGTCGTCGAGGACACCCCCGGCGTCACCCGCGACCGCGTCACCTATAAGGCCGAGTGGATGGACCGGAAGTTCACGATCGTCGACACCGGCGGGTGGGAGCCCGACGCCAAGGGCATCGACCGCTCCGTCGCCGCGCAGGCCGAGATCGCGATCGAGCTGTCCGACGTCGTGCTGTTCGTCGTCGACGCCATGGTCGGGGCCACCTCGACCGATGAGGCCGTCGTCCGCCTGCTGCGCAAGGCGCGCAAGCCCGTCTTCCTCGTCGCGAACAAGGTCGACGACGCGCGCCACGAGCCCGAGGCGGCCGCGCTGTGGAACCTCGGACTCGGCGAGCCCCACCCGATCTCGGCGATCCACGGCCGGGGTGTCGCCGACCTGCTCGACGAGGTCGCCAAGGTGCTGCCCGAGGTCTCGGCGGTCGCGAAGAACGAGCTCGGCGGGCCGCGACGGGTCGCGATCCTGGGACGCCCGAACGTCGGCAAGTCGTCGCTGCTGAACAAGGCCGCCGGTGAGGAGCGGGTCGTCGTCAACGATCTGGCCGGCACGACCCGCGACCCCGTCGACGAGGTCGTGGAGCTCGGCGGCAAGCTGTGGCGCCTCGTGGACACCGCCGGCATCCGCCGTCGCGTGCACCTGCAGCAGGGCGCCGACTTCTATGCGTCGCTGCGCACGTCGGCCGCGCTCGAGAAGGCCGAGGTGGCCGTGGTAGTCCTCGACATCACCGAACCGCTCAGCGAGCAGGACGTCCGCATCATCGACCTCGTGCTCGAGTCGGGACGGGCGCTCGTGCTGGCGTTCAACAAGTGGGACCGCCTCAACGACACCGACATGGAGAACATCGATCGTCGCCGCTACCTCGAGCGCGAGATCGAGCAGGATCTCGCGCACGTGGCCTGGGCTCCGCGCGTGAACATCTCGGCTCGTACCGGACGGCACCTCGACAAGCTCGTCCCAGCGCTGGAGACGGCGCTGGAGTCGTGGGATCAGCGCATCCCGACCGGCAAGTTCAACGCCTTCCTGGCCGAGCTCGTCGCCGAGCACCCGCACCCGCTGCGCGGCGGCAAGCAGCCGCGCATCCTGTTCGGCACGCAGGCCTCCACCCGGCCGCCGACGTTCGTGCTGTTCACGACCGGGTTCCTCGACCCGGGCTACCGCCGGTTCATCCAGCGCCGCCTGCGCGAGCTGTTCGGCTTCGTCGGTACCCCGATCGTCACGAACATGCGCGTGCGCGAGCGGCGCCAGCGCTGAGGGCGGGGCACCGCGTGCGGGTTTCTGCGCCGTAGTGGCTCGGTCGTATGGGAAGTGGTGCGGGAGTGTGCTCCTGAGGTACGTGAGGCACCTCTCGCGCCATTCGGCATACGACTAGCGTCCTGCGCCTCGGAAGCGTCCTCACCGCGGTGCCGTCGACCGGCTCACCTCACGATCAAGGAGGTGAAGCGGTCGGCGGGAAGCCGGTCCAAGTGCAACGTGTTGCGCGCGAGGCCGCCGATTCGGGGCATCGGCACCCGGGTTCCGACCTCCCGGAAGCGTTGCACGGCCCACGTGCTGACCCCTGCGTCGGCAAGCCGTTCGGCGAGGGCCGCCAGGCTCGCATCGTCGGTGACCGCGGGGTGCACCGTCGTGCGCACCTCGTAGTCCAGCGGCCGCCGGGTACCCACACGCAACTGGCTGTGCGCGAGGACGAGATCGAGCGATCGCCACGCGCTCTCGCCGCTACGCGGCCGGCCGGTGACCGCCGCATAATCGGCCGGCTCTGCCTTGATGTCAAGGCCCACCCAGTCCACGTAGGGGAGGGTCTGGGCGAGCAAGGACGGGAAGGTCCCGGCCGTGTGCAGGCCCACACCGAACCCGAGGGAGCGCACCACCTGCATCGCCGGCACGAGCCCGCGCTGCATCGCCGGCACGAGCCCGCGCTGCATCGTGGGCTCGCCGCCGCTGAAGACCACGCCGTCGAGTAGCCCGACGCGATCGGCCAGCAGATCCATCACATCCGACCAGCTGTACAGCGCCTCGCCGCGCGGATCGATCAGCTCGGGGTTGTGGCAGTAGAAGCAGTCCCACGGGCATCCCTGAAGAAAGAGCGTCGCCGTCATCTGCTCGGGCCAGTCCACCGTCGAGAAGGCGGTGATGCCCGCGATCCTCAGCTCATGAGCGCCGTGTGCTGCTCGCATGGTGACTCCTCGCTGAGTGACGCGCCGTGGTGCTGGTCGAAGTATCGTCGCTCCTCAGCTTCGCCCTTTTTGCCGATGTTGAAGCTCGCGATCGGCCGGAAGTAACCCATCACCCGCGTCCAGACCTCGCACGCGGCATCGCACTGCGGACACTGCTCGTGGTGGCCGGAGACGTAGCCGTGCCGGGGGCAGATCGAGAAGGTCGGGGTGATGGTGAGGTAGGGCAACCGGAAGCGCTCCAGCGAACGGCGGACGAGGTTCCGGCACGCGATGGCCGAGTCGACGGCCTCGCCGAGGTAGAGGTGCATGACGGTGCCGCCGGTGTACTTCTGCTGCAACGGCTCTTGCATCGACATCGCCAGGAACGGGTCGGTCGTGAAACCGACGGGCAGTTGCGAGGAGTTCGTGTAGTACGGGTTGTCGTCGGTGCCGGCGTGACGGATGCCGGGAAGCCGCGCGATGTCCTCCTTCGCGAAGCGGTAGGTCGTCCCCTCCGCCGGTGTCGCTTCGAGGTTGTACAGGTTTCCGGTGCGCTCCTGGAAGTCGACCATGCGGGCGCGGACGTGATCGAGGAGCCGGACGGCGAAGGCTGCGCCGGCCTCCGAGGTGATGTCATCGGTGTCGCGGGTGAGGTTTCGCACGTACTCGTTCAGACCGTTGACGCCGATCGTCGAGAAGTGGTTGTCGAGGGTGCCGAGGTAGCGGAGCGTATAGGGGAACAGGCCCGCGGCGAGGTGGCGAGAGATCTCGGCACGCTTCGCCTCCAGGCTCGCGCTGGCGATCTCGAGCAGTTCGTCCAGGCGCGCGAGCGCTGCGGCTTCGTCGCCGGAGTGCAGATACCCCAGGCGCGCGCAGTTGATCGTGACCACACCGAGCGAGCCGGTTTGCTCGGCCGAGCCGAACAGGCCGTTGCCGCGCTTGAGGAGCTCGGTCAGGTCCAACTGCAGGCGACAGCACATCGAACGGATCATGTGCGGATCCAGGTCGGAGTTGAGGAAGTTCTGGAAGTACGGGAGGCCGTACTTCGCGGTCATTGCGAACAGCGCTTCGACGTTCTCGCCCTCCCAATCGAAGTCGGGGGTGATGTTGTAGGTGGGGATCGGAAAGGTGAACGCGCGGCCGTCCGCGTCGCCGCGCGCCAGCACCTCGATGAAGGCGCGGTTGATCAGTGCCATTTCGCTCGACAGCTCGCCATAGGTGAAGTCTTGGACAGTGCCACCCAGGAGTGGGCGTTGCCCGGCGAGGTCGTCGGGGCAGGTCCAGTCAAAGGTCAGGTTCGTGAACGGCGTCTGGGTGCCCCAGCGCGAGGGGACATTGAGGTTGTAGACGAACTCCTGCAGCGCCTGGTGGACCTGTTCGTACGACAGGCCGTCGACCCGCACGTAGGGGGCGAGGTAGGTGTCGAAGGAGCTGAACGCCTGCGCGCCGGCCCATTCGTTCTGCAGGGTGCCGAAGAAGTTCACCAGCTGTCCGAGGGCGCTCGTGAAGTGCTTCGGGGGAGCGGAGGAGATCTTGCCCGGGACCCCGTTGAAGCCCTGCTCCAGCACCATCCGCAGCGACCAGCCGGCGCAGTAGCCGGCGAAGACGTCGAGGTCGTGGATGTGCAGGTCGCCGACGCGGTGCGCCTCGCCCGCCTCGGGCGCATAGACCTCGTCGAGCCAGTAGTTGGCGATCAGTTTGCCGGAGGCGTTGAGGATCATGCCACCCAGTGAGTAGCCCTGGTTCGCATTGGCGTTGACACGCCAGTCCGAGCGGGCCAAATACTCCTCGATCGTGTCTTTGACGGAGACGGAGTGTGACATTGTGCGCCTTTCATGGTCAGACCACAAGTGTGTGGTTTGACCACAATATGTAGTGTGGATATCGAAGTCGAGCACCAAATATGGCGTGTTGTGCCCCGTTCGGCGTGTCGCGAGGACGCCGGGTGGCGAGCGGCGCGCAAGATGCGCGGTCTGCGCGCGCCGCCGGATTCGTGACAGGCTGGCGGGGTGACGATTGTCCCTCCCGCTCCCGGCGAACCGCGCCGGCCCGACGGACCCCGCGATCCGGGCGATGCCTGGGTCATCGCCGAGGACGGGACCCGCTACTGGGGGCGCTTCGGCGCGGCCGGCCTGCTGGCCTTCGATGCAGGCCGGGGGATCCTCCTCCAGCATCGCGTGGGGTGGAGTCACCACGGCGGCACCTGGGGGCTTCCCGGCGGTGCGCGCCACCAGGGGGAGTCCGCGCAGGATGCCGCCCTGCGCGAGGCGCACGAAGAAGCGGGAGTGCCCGTCGCCGCCGTGCGCACGCGCCTGATCCGCACGCTCGATCTGCGGGTCTGGAGCTACGCGACCGTCGTGGCCGATGTCGAGATTCCCTTTGAGCCGGTGATCGGCGACCCGGAGAGCGTCGCCCTCCGGTGGGTGCCGGTGGACGAGGTCGACTCCTATCCGCTGCATCCCGGCTTTGCGGCGGCGTGGCCCGCGTTGCGGGAGGCGCTCGACATCCGCCCCACGCTCCTTGTCGATGCCGCGAACGTCGTCGGCTCGGTTCCTGACGGATGGTGGAAGGACCGCGCCGGTGCCGCCGAGCGGCTCGGAGCGACACTTGCCGAGCTGGCGGCGCGCGGCATCCCCGGGTCAGAGGTGGGTCTTGCCGAGGGGCTGTGGTTTCCCGAGATCGTGCGCGTACTCGAGGGTCAGGCCCGCGCGGCGGCGGATGTGGCGGGCCTCGTCACGTTGCGTGCAGCCGCAGCCGGTGACGACACCATCGCCGATGAGGCGGCACGCCTCGGTGAGGCCGGTCGCACGGTCATCGTCGTCACCAGTGACCGCGGGTTGGCGCAGCGCGTCGCCCCAGCTCACGTCGTCTCGGCCTCTCGCCTCCGCTCGGTGGTGGATGCCGTCACCTGACGGCGCGTGTCATGCGTCGTCGCGACCGCGGAAGCGGTCGATCTCGCGCCGCTCGCGCTTCGTGGGACGCCCCGCCCCACGGTCGCGGACGGCGTGCGCGGCGACGGGTTCGCGCGGCGGCGTGCGGTCTTCGGCGGCCAGGGCGGCCAGCGGCGCCGACACGCGTTTGGTGAGGAGTTGCCGGGCGACGAGGATCCGGTCAAAGCCGGCGATCCGCACGCGCACCTCGTCGCCCACGCGCAGCGCCTGCGCCGCTTTGGCCTTGTCGCCGCCGAGGCGGACGTGTCCGGCGCGGCAGGCGGTGGTGGCCGCCGAGCGGGTCTTGTAGACGCGGACGGCCCAGAGCCAGGCATCCACCCTCACGCTCTCAGGCACGGCGCAGCGCCCGGGTGATGCCGTAGGCGAGCAGGCCCTGCCCGAGGGTGTAGGTCAGCATGATGCCGACACTCGTCAGCGGTTGCGGCAGGTCGACGGGGAGAAACAAGCGGAGGGCGAGCAGGGTGTCCGAGGCGAGGAAGAGCACGCCGCCCAGGGCGGTGATCAGGCCGCCGCGTGCCGAGAACGCCGCCGTCAGGCCGAGGACGATGCCGTAGGCGGCGACCCCGAGCGCGAGGACGCCGAGGTGAGGGAGAAGAAGCGCGATCATCCCGATCCACCAGGCGACGTAGACGAGCGTCCAGCGCGGCAGCCGGCCGGTGAAGGGGCGCCGGGCGAAGACCCAGATGTAGGCGAGGTGGGCCAGACCGAAGCACAGGAGCATCGCCGGGAGTTCGTCGCCGAGGAAGGGGAAGAAGAAGGCGGCCCCGTCGCCGAGCCATGACAGCGCGATCGCGACGAGCAGAGTGGATGCCGCCGGCTGCCACCCGCTGCCGCGCAGCGCCCAGATTGCCGCGAGAGCAAGCGCCGGCATGAGCATGAGCTTGGTGGGGTACACGATCGGCTCGAGCGAGAGCGCGATGGCACCCACGTGGACGGCCGCGACGACGGCGTACAGCCAGAATCCCCACGTCTGGGTGCGCGTGAGAGTGGATGCGGGGGCAGTGTCGACCACGGTTCTCCTTCGAGCCGGTTCGGATGCGGCACGCCCATCGTAGGGGTGTGCCCGCGTGGTTCGCGGGCGCCGCTCGGAGTGGGTAGGATAGGGGAGTTGTCCGCGTGCGGACGATGGACCGGGATGTGGCGCAGCTTGGTAGCGCACTTGACTGGGGGTCAAGGGGTCGCAGGTTCAAATCCTGTCATCCCGACGGTTCAGAAGAATCCCCGGTGAGATTGTAAAAATCTCACCGGGGATTTGTCGTTTCCAGCCCACGACTGCGGTTCGCCATGCGTCTGACTCAAGGCAACCCGAGGCAATCGGATATCACGCAGGTGAGTCAGGGTCAGCGCTCGGGGTTGCGATCAACCGCATGAACACCTCGAGCAGCGGCAGCACGTCGTGACCGGGATCCATCAATGCCTGGATGCGGAGGCCGTCGATCATCGCCGCGAGCATCGTGACCTTGTCGTCGGCGCTGAGTTCTTCGCCGTCCTCGTCGGTTCCGAATCGTCGGCTCGACAGGTAGGACCGCATCCGTTCGCGGCGTGCGACGAAGAAGTCGTGGGCGGGGTGGTCGGGATTGGTGGCCGCGACGGTGATGGCCAGCCAGTTGCGCCCTTGTTCCGGGTGGGAGAAATCGTTCCGGAGCACCGCGGACAGCACCTGTTCGGGGGGTACGCGCGACTCCATGATGTGTCGTGCGAATTCTTCGTCGTCGGCGTCGCGCTGCGCGAGCGCTGCGACGAGGAGCTCGCCCTTGTCGGCGAAGTGGCGAAGCAGTGCTGCATGCGTGACATCTGCGCGAGCTGCGATGTCACGGAGCGAGGCTCGCTCGTAGCCGTGTTCAGCAATGCTCGCGAGGGCCGCGCGCACGATCTGCGCACGTCGAGCAGGGGTCGAGGAGTAGGGGCCGCGCCTGCGCGGAGCGGCATCGACCGGCGGGGTCGTCGCGGCTGAGGCATCCGTGCCGTTCATCTTCACCCTCCTGAGTCTTCCACTTCGAGGATCCGGCTTGCTAAACGTAACCACTATGGTTACTCTTCATCAAATATAACCACGTCGGTTACATTTGGCGAGCACGTTCGCCCCGGATCACGCGCAGCCGCGCGATCGGATCACACGATGAAGGAGTCATGGTGACCAACAATGTGTCGGAGGCCGAAGAGGTCGCCGCCCCCCAGGCGCCCGCTGCAGAGCCGCAGACGCTCATGAGCCGGTCTTACATCTTCTGGCTCATGCTTGCCAGCTTCGGCGCCTCGATGGCGATGATGGTTCCGCTCTCGTACGGGATCGCCGTGCGGATCTCGGAGCTGGCGCCCGGTCACGAAGAGGTTCTCGGCTATATCACTGGCAGTGCGCAGCTGGTCTACCTGATCATCAGCCCGCTCGTGGGCATCTGGAGCGACCGGACCCGTTCGCGGTTCGGGCGTCGCACACCCTTCCTCTACCTCGGCACGGTGATCGGCTTCGCGGGCCTGGTCGTCATCGGATTCGCACCGAACCTCCTCATCATCGGTGTCGGCTGGGTGCTCGGCATGTCGGGCTGGTCGATCGCGGGCGCGGCCCTTCAGACGATCCAGGCGGACAAGCTGCCTGAGCGGCAGCGAGGCAAGGTGTCCGCGCTTACGGGACTCACCACGCAGATCGCACCGGTGCTGGGCATCGGCGTCGCGTACGCGGTCGCCTCGATCGACACGATGCTGATCTTCGTCGTCCCCGGTGTGATCGGTGCCCTTCTCCTCGCGATCTTCCCGCTGATCAAGCCGGAGGGCAGCTCCAAGGACCTGCCGCAGACCGAGCATGTCACCGTCAAGTCGGTCGTCAGCAGCTACGGCTTCAACGTCCGCAAGTACCCCGATTTCGCATGGAACTGGCTCGGCCGGTTCGTCTTCTTCATCGGCCTGTACTTCAACACCACCTTCGGCACATTCTTCTACGCCCAGCGTCTGAACCTCCCCGTCGTCGAGGTCGGCGGCATCGTCGCCACCGTCGGGATGATCGGCGTCGTTGCGGCGGCGACGGGTGCGCTCCTGGGTGGATTCCTGTCCGACAAGCTGCAGCGCCGTCGCCTCTTCGTGATGGTCGCCGCCCTGCTGTTCGTCGCCGGCGCTGCTGTCGAGGCGACCGCGTGGTCGCTGCCCCAGATCATCGTCGGTGCGCTCCTCATGCAGCTCGCGATCGCCGTCTTCGCGACCGTCGACCAGGCGATCGTGTACGCCATCATCCCCGAGCGCGACCAGGCCGGGCGGTACATGGCCGTCATCCAGTTCGCCCAGAAGATCCCGAGCGCGGTGGCGCCGCTGCTCGCAGGTCTCGTGATCACCATCGGCGCCGCGGGCGACATGAAGAACTACACCCTGCTCTACCTGACCGGTGCTGTGTTCGCCCTCATCGGTGGACTCATCATCCTGCTCAAAGTCAAGTCCGTCCGCTGATCCGGCTCGAAGGAGACATCATGCTGCGCAGCGCGCCCTACGCACTGAGCGTCGACAGCGGCGGAGACGAGTTCGTCGTCACCGGCGCCATGCCCAGACTCTCGTGGAAGTCCCCGAACCCTGCCGGCTGCTTCGAGATCGAAGCGACCGTCGACGGAGTCCGTTCGGCGATCGTCGAGACGGAAGATCATCGATTCGTCGATTGGCCGTTCGACGCGCTGCGCAGCGGCAGCGAGGTGACCTGGCGGGTGCGCCCCGCCGGCGAGAATGCCGAGTGGTCGGAGGGGGCCTCGTTCGAAGTCGGGCTGCTCGACGAAGATTGGACGGCCGAGTGGGTCTCGCCGGTCGAAGCCGGCGACCAGGGCTACGGCAAGAGGGCGGCGCACGTGCTTCGTAGGGAGTTCGCGCTTCCTGAAGGCGTCGTCTCGGTCCGCCTATATGCGACCGCGCTCGGCGTCTACACGACCGCCGTCAACGGCTCCCGCGTCGGCACCGACGAGCTCGCTCCCGGGTCGACGTCGTACGACCGCACCCTGTACGCGCAGGCGCACGACGTCACCGATCTGGTCACCCCGGGTGCCAACACGATCGAGATCGAACTGTCCGACGGCTGGTACCGCGGCCAGGTGGGCGCCTTCCGTGTGCCCGCCGGGTGGGGCACCACCCCGGGCGCACGGGTCGAACTGCACGCCCGGCTCGCCGACGGGTCGATCCACACCGTGGTGAGTGACGAGAGCTGGATGAGCGTTGGCTCCACGACGACCCGGGCCGATCTCATGGACGGTCAGAGCGTCGACTTCACCGTCGACGAGGGTGCCGTCGTGCCGGTCCGAGTCGGAGCGGTCATCGACGCGCCCTCGATCTCGTGGTCGCCTGCGCCGCCGGTGCGTGTCGTCGAGACCCGCGCGCCGGTCGCTTCGCGCGAGATCCGCGAAGGCGTCTGGGTGATCGACTTCGGTCAGAACGCGTCGGGCTGGGTCCGCCTGACCGAACTGGCGGCTGCGGGTACCCGCACCGAGATCGAGTACGGCGAGTATGTGGATGCCTCGGGCGATCTGTCGACATCGCACCTGGACTCCGAACGGCCCGAGGGGCGCAAGGCGTTCGTCCAGCGCGACGAGGTCATCGCGGGTGCTGCGGGCGACGTGTTCGAGCCGCGTCACACGGTCCACGGGTTCCAGTACGTGCGCCTGACGCGAAGCGGTGCGGCATTCGACCCGGCATGCATCACGATGCAGGTGGTCCAGACCGACCTCGCCCGCACGGGCTCATTCGTCAGCAGCGACGAGGACCTGAACCGTCTTCACGAGATCGCCGACTGGAGCTTCCGCGGCAATGCCGTGGACGTTCCCACCGACTGCCCGACGCGTGAGCGGCTCGCGTGGACCGGTGACTACCAGGTGTTCGCGCCGACGGCGACGCGGCTGTACGACGTGCTCGGGTTCACACGCAAGTGGCTGCAGTCCGTCCGCGATGATCAGCTCGACGACGGCCGCATCGCGAACTTCTCGCCCGACGGCCGCCGCATCAAGCACCACCTCGACGACCAGTTCGCGATGATGACCGGGTCGTCCGGCTGGGGCGACGCGATCGTCGCCGTTCCGTGGGAGATGTACCTCGCCTACGGCGACCGCGCGGTGCTCGCAGAGAACTACCCCGCGATGGTGCGCTGGGTCGAGTGGGCGCTCGAGCAGGCGCGCACCGCCCGCCACCACGCACGTGTGCAGGCCTCGCCCGAGCCGGCGCCGTTCGAGGAGTACCTGTGGGACGGCACCTTCCACTGGGGTGAGTGGACCGAGCCCAGGGAACGCGACACCGACGGCAACCGCATCGACCCGATCAAGCACAACCCCATGGCCTGGTTCATGGCCGACAAGGGCGAAGTCGGCACCGCCTACCTGCACCGCTCGACCGCGACTCTCGCCCGAGTCGCCGAGATCCTCGGACGGGAAGCGGATGCTGCGCGCTACGCCGACACCGCCGAGAAGGTCGCCAACGCCTGGCGCCAGGCCTACCTGAACAGCGACGGCACCACGACGACCGACACCCAGGCGGCATATGTGCGCGCGCTGTCATTCGGTCTCGTGCCCACCGAGCTGCGTGCCGCCGCCGTCGACCGGCTGGTCGAACTGATCCACGACAAGGAGACGCACCTCGCGACCGGCTTCCTTGCCACCGGCGACCTTCTGCCCGTGCTCGCCGATGCCGGACGTGCCGACGTCGCTTACGCCCTGCTCGGTCAGCGCTCGGCGCCGTCATGGCTGTACATGGTCGACCGTGGCGCGACGACGATCTGGGAGGACTGGGAAGGGATCGACGAGAACGGTGCCGCTCACGACTCGCTGAACCACTACAGCAAGGGTGCCGTCATCCGGTTCCTGCACACCCACACGCTCGGACTCCGACAGGACGTGGACTCGGTGGGATGGGAGAAGCTCACGATCGCTCCGGTTCCGGCACCGGGAATGACTTGGGCCCGCGGCAGCCACGACGGACCGCAGGGCGAGATCGTCGTCGAGTGGCGGATCGACGGGGGCGGCATCCGCATCACCGCCGACATCCCGGCCGGCACCACCGCCCGCATCGTATTCCCGGGCGGCGAGACCCACGTCGCCCAGCAGGGCCGTTTCGACCATACCGTCGGGCTTCCGGCATCCTTCATCACCGCCGTCGCCTCCCGGTGACGCGCATCCGACGCATCGACGCGAAAGAGAGAACAGACATGACCAGCTTCCCCGACGGCTTCCTGTGGGGCGCGGCCACCGCCGGCCACCAGATCGAGGGCAACAACGTGAACAGCGACTGGTGGGCGCGCGAGCAGATGATGCCCGGCATGGAGCTGTCGGGCGACGCCGTCGACAGCTATCACCGCTACCGCGAGGACATCCAGCTGCTGGCCGACGCAGGCCTCACCTCCTACCGGTTCAGCCTGGAATGGTCGCGCATCGAGCCCGTCCGCGGGTACTTCTCGAAGGCCGAGCTCGCGCACTACCGCCGCATGATCGACTTCTGCCTCGACAACGGGGTGACCCCGGTCGTGACCCTGCAGCACTTCACGACCCCGCAGTGGTTCGCCGCCCTCGGCGGCTGGGACGGCCCCGAGGCGCAAGAACTGTTCTGCGCGTTCGTCGAGCAGGCGTGCACGATCCTCGACGGCGTCGAGTGGGTCGCCACCATGAACGAACCCAACATGCAGGCCGCCATCATGACCGCGATGCGTCACCTCGCGGCCTCGGGCGGCGACTGGACGAGTCCCACCATCGAGGCCGAGGGCGACGACGAGAAGAAGCAGACCCACAGCGAGTTCCTCACGTACGCCGACCCCGAGATCGGCCGCATGTTCACCCGCATCCACCACGCGGCACGCGACATCGTCCGCGCCCGTACGAACGCGAAGGTCGGCTGGACCATCGCCGCCGGCGCCCTCACCGCAGCCCCCGGCGGCGAGGAGAAGCTCCTTCAGATCCGCTACGGAAAGGAAGACGTGTACTGGGAGGGCAGCCGCGGCGACGACTTCGTCGGCGTGCAGGCCTACAGCTCGCAGCAGGTCGACGCGAACGGACTCGTGCCGCACCCGCCGCACCCCGACAACACGCTCGTCGGGACCGCGTTCCGCCCCGACTCTCTGGCGATGGCCGTGCGCCACGCGTGGGAGGTCAGCGAGCACACGCCGATCATGATCACCGAGAACGGCATCGCGACTGCCGACGACGCGCAGCGCATCCGCTACACCGGCGAAGCACTCGAGGGACTGCTCGGCACGATCGCCGACGGCATCGACGTGCGCGGCTACCTGCACTGGTCGCTGCTGGACAACTTCGAGTGGGGTCACTGGGAGCCCACTTTCGGCCTCATCGCCGTCGATCGCGACACGTTCGTCCGCACCCCGAAGCCCAGCCTCGGCTGGCTCGGCGAGGTCGCTCGGCGCAACGCGCTGTCGACGGAGGCGTGACCCGTGAAGATCGCGGGAAAGACCTTCGTCGTCACCGGCGCCGGCAACGGCATCGGCCGTGAGGTGACCCTGCAGCTCCTCGCGGCCGGTGCCGCTGTGGCCGGCGTCGACCTCAACAAGGATGGCCTCGACAACACAGCGGCGCTCGCGAACGCGGGCAACCGTTTCTCGTCGCACGTCGTGAACATCACCGACCGCGATGCCGTGGAGGCGCTGCCCGACGCCGTCGAAGCGGCGCACGGCCCCGCCGACGCCGTGATCAACGTCGCCGGAGTCATCCAGAAGTTCGTGAAGGTCGACGACCTGCCCTACTCGGAGATCGAGAAGGTCATGAACGTGAACTTCTGGGGCACCGTGAACATGGTCAAGTCGTTCCTCCCCGTCCTGACCTCGCGTCCGGAAGCCGCCCTCGTGAACGTCGCCAGCATGGGTGCCTATGCGCCGGTGCCCGGCCAGGCGGTGTATGGCGCGTCCAAGGCTGCGGTGAAGGTGCTGACCGAGGCGCTCTACGCAGAGCTCCTCGACACGTCGGTCGCGGTGACAGTGATCTTCCCCGGCGCGATCGGCACCGACATCGCCGCCAACTCCGGAGTCGCCCTCTCCGACGGATCGGCTGATGCTCCCGCGTACAAGACGACCCCGCCGTCGGCTGCGGCGGCGGTCATCGTCGACGCCGTGGTGAAGGGGAAGTACCGCGCGACCATCGGCAGTGACGCCGCGGCGATGGACAAGCTGTCCCGGCTCAGCCCCAAGCGCGCCACCACTCTCATCGCCAAGCAGATGGGCTCACTGCTCAACTGACCCGTGCGGGCGCTGACGTCGGATCCGTCAGCGCCCGCACTCGAACATCCAGAAAAGCTCGCTGACCTTCAGCATGCAAAGGAGCACACATGTCATTCCCCTTCGCCGATGTTTCGGACCGACCGCTCACCGAACTGCTCTCGCTCGACGGACGCCGTGCCGTCGTCACCGGCGCCGCGCAGGGCCTCGGCAAGGCCATCGCCTCGCGGCTTGCCGAAGCCGGTGCCGACCTCCTCCTCATCGACCTCAACGCCGATGCCGCTGCCGATGCAGCGGCCGAGATCGCCGGTCGCTGCGGTGTCCGTGTGGTGAGCACCCACGCCGATGTCACCGACGCGGCATCGGTGGCTGCCGCGGCTGACCTCGCCGTTGCTGAACTCGGCGGGATCGACATCTGGGTCAACAACGCCGGGATCTTCCCGAACGCACCCGTCACGATGATGCCCGACGAGATGTGGGATGCGACGTTCGCGGTCAACGCGCGAGGCGTGTTCCTCGGCGCACGCGAAGCCGCCAAACGGATGTCGGCTGACGGCGCAGGCGGGGTCATCGTGAACATCATCTCCACCGCGGGGGTGCAGGTGGCGTTCCCCGGCATGGCCGCGTACGTCGGCTCGAAGCACGCGGCGCTCGGCATGACAAAGTCGCTCGCCGTCGACCTCGCTCCGCTCGGCATCCGCGTGCTCGGCGTGGCGCCCAGTTTCGTGCCGACCGAGGGCAACCTCGCCGCTGCGAAGGCCGGCGCCGAGGCCGCCGCGGCGGCCGGCATCGAGATGCCCCCGCTCGAGGTGATGAACAAGAGCATGATCGGCCGCATGGGAACCCCCGACGACATCGCGCGCGTCGTGCTCTTCGCCGCCAGCGACCTGTCGATGATCATGACCGGCAGCACCCTCATGGCCGACGCCGGCGAGACGCTCTGACCCGCATGCCTGCCACCGTGCGGCCGCTGCGCGCAATCCAGCAGATCCAGATCGGCCGCGTCACCTCCACCGAAGACCAGACGCGCGACACGCTCGCTCGTCTGGCTTCGGCGGGGTTCGAGGCGATCGAGCTCAACGGATTCATGACGCGGCCGACGCCGCTGTTCGTGCGCGCACTCACGAAGGTCGCCGGCATGCCGGTCGGTCGCGGCGGGAGGCTCGACTGGCCGCGGATGGTCGCGGAATCGGGGCTGTCGGTCGTCGCGTTGCACGAGGACCTCGGCACGATCGAGCGGGAGCCCGCCGCCGTCGTGGCACGGGCCATCGAGTTCAGCACCCGCAACATCGTCGTCACCGGCATGTACCGCTTCGACTATGGAGATGGGGCCGCCGTCGTTCAGCTCGCGCAGCGGCTCAGCGCGGCCGGCCGCACCCTGGCCGCGGATGGCATCCGCCTGCTCTATCACAACCACACGGCCGAGTTCCGACGGCTGCCGTCCGGCGGCACCGCGTTCGCGACGCTCGTCGAGCAGACGGATGCCGACGCCGTGGCCTTCGAACTCGACTGTTTCTGGGCAGTGACTGCGGGCGCCGATCCGCTGGCGCTGCTCGACGAACTCGGGGACCGAGTGCGCCTGCTCCACCTCACCGATCGCGGCTCGCGGATCACCGGACCTACGATGACCCCCATCGTCAAGGTCGACAGTGTGGAGCTCGGTGCCGGCAACATGCCCATCGACGCGATCGTCGCGCGCGCAACTGCACTGAACGTCGAGGCAGTCATCCTCGAGACTCACAAGAACTGGATCGACGGGTCGCCCCTGCGCAGCGCCGAGATGAGCGCCGACGTGCTCCGGCGACTTCTTCCGTCCTCACCGATCTCCGAATAGGGACAACCACATGCGCAGCCGCATCGTCTGCAACCCCATGGACCTCGACTACCGCTACCAGGACGTGCGCGGGGTGTTCGGCGGCCGATCCGTGCACCGTGAGGCGGCCGACCCGACAGTCGTCGTGTACCGCGACCGCTACTACATGTTCGCGTCGATGACCCGCGGCTTCTGGCACTCCGACGACCTCGTCACCTGGACCCACCACCCGTCGGAGCGAATCCCTGCAGTCGACTACGCGCCGGACGTGCGCGAGGTCGACGGTGCTCTCCTGTTCACGGCATCCCGCCGTTCGAAGGGACGCTTCTTCCGCAGCGCCGACCCGCTCGCCGACGACTTCGAAGAGGTCGCGCCGAGCGACATCGCGTTCTGGGATCCCGACACCTTCCAAGATGCCAACGGTCGCCTCTACCTCTACTGGGGGTGCTCGCATAACCAGCCGATCCAAGGGGTAGAGCTCGAGCGCGGCACACTGCAGAGCATCGGCGAGCCTGTCGCGCTGATCTCGGCCGACACCGCCGCCCGCGGCTGGGAGCGGACAGGAGACGACTACGTTCCCGTGAAGCGGACCGGGCTGGCGGGGAAGGTCATGGACGCCTACCTCGGCGACGCGCCCTTCATCGAAGGCGCGTACGTCAACCGCCTCGGCGACCGGTACTACCTGCAGTACGCGGCGCCCGGCACCCAGTTCAACACCTACGCCGACGGATGCTTCGTCGGCACGGGGCCGCTGGGCCCGTTCGAGTACGACCAGAACAGTCCCTTCTCTTCCAAGCCGGGTGGCTTCATCACCGGAGCCGGCCACGGCAGCACCTTCCAGGACCGGCACGGCAACTGGTGGCACGTCGCGACGATGCGCATCTCGGTGAACGCCGACTTCGAGCGCAGGATCGGGCTGTTCCCCGCCGGTTTCGACGACGACGGCGTGCTGTTCTGCAACCAGAACTTCGCCGACTATCCGATGCAGGTGCCCGACCGGGCGTTCGACCCGTGGACCGAGGCGTCGCCCGGGTGGATGCTGCTGTCGTACGGCGCCACGGCGACCGCCTCATCGGCGCTGCCGGGCCACGAACCGGCGCATGCGACCGACGAGTCTGTGCGCACGTGGTGGGTCGCCGGATCTGATCAGCCGGGAGAGTGGCTGACGGTCGACCTCGGGGCCGAGGCCACCGTGCACGCGCTGCAGGTCAACCTCGCCGACCACGAACTCGCACCGCGGGCCCCGAAGCGACGTGACCTTCACCGGGCGACGTTGGGCAAGCGAGCGGTGTACCCCGACTCCCAGCCCACCGAAGTGCGTGTCGAGGTGTCGACGGATGCCTCCGACTGGCTGACCGTGCACGACACGATCGGCGCGCGCGTCGACGCACCCCACGCGTTCGTCGCACTGGACCAGCCCCGGCGCGCGCGATACGTGCGGGTCACGTCGGGCGCCATGCCGTTCGGGGGCCCCATCGCGGTCAGCGGGCTGCGCGTGTTCGGTCTCGCCGACGGCGCGACGCCGGATGCGGTCATCCCGACCGGCGAACGCACCGATGACCTCACCGCGACGCTGGCGTGGGAGCCGGTGCCCGGTGCTGTCGGCTACAACGTGCGCTACGGCACGTCGCCGGAGAAGCTCTACCACAGCTGGCTCGTCTACGACCGGACCGCGCTGGTCGTCGGCTCGCTCAACGCGGGCGTGCCGTACTGGTTCGCCGTCGACAGTTTCAACGGCGCCGGCGTGACCCAGGGCACGCCGGCGCAGATCTGAGGGCGCTCGCGCGCCAGAGAGAAGGGAGCAACGATGCTCGCATGGGGAATCATCGGCACCGGAGACATCTCCGACCGGCTGGTGGCCGACCTCACTGTGCTGCCGGGGGCGACGGTCACCGCGGTGTGGGGGAGGTCGACCGAACGTGCGGACGGCTTCGCCCGTGCGCACGGCATCCCGTTCGCAACGGTGTCGCGCGACGCGCTCTTCGCCCGCGCCGACGTCGACATCGTCTACATCGCCACCCCCGCGCACACGCACGCCGACATCGCGATCGAGGCGCTCCGGGCCGGCAAGCACGTGCTCATCGAGAAGCCGATCGCCACGAGCGCCGAAGACGCCGCGCGCGTGTACGCGGCGGCGACGGCAGCGGGCCGCTTCGCGATGGAGGCGATGTGGATGCGGTTCAATCCGCTCCACGTCGAGGTGATCGATCGCGTCCGCGACGGGCTCCTCGGGGCGCCCCACAACGTCCGCGCGAGCTTCGGCACGCCATTCCAGCCGCGCGGGCGCGTACTCACCCCGGCACAGGGTGGCAGCATCCTGCGGGATCGAGGCATCTACCCCGTCACCTTCGCGCACTGGTTCCTCGGCACGCCAGCCGCTCTCACCGCATCCGGTGTGTTCGAGGACGGTATCGACATAGAGGGTCACGCCACTCTCGAGCACGATCGGGCGTTCGCACAGCTCGCATGGTCGGGCATCCGCTTTCTCGATCTCACCGCGACGGTCAGCGGCGAGCGAGGGTGGATCACCGTGGATCCGATGTTCTGGGCCGGATCCCGCGCACGCGTTCACGCGGGATCCGTCGAGAAGATCTTCGGCGCACCCGAGTTGCTCGAGCACCCTCGCCAAGGGAACGGGTACGGGCCGATGCTCGCCGCGGTCACCGCCGCGATCGGTCGCGGGCTCCTCGAGCATCCCTGGCACTCGCACGCCGACTCGCTCGCGGTCACCCGCACGCTCGATGCGGTGCTGGCGGAGATGACCGCTGCGCCCGGGAGCGTGAGGTAGTCGCATTCGCGCGCCGTTGTGCTGCTATTCATGGCGATTCGGTTCTATTTTGAGGGTTCTTCGCCGACTTAGCATTGCTGTCGTCTCAGGCGCACGGCGGCGAATCGACTCCCGCCCTCGGTCGTGAGAAAATCCCGAAGGAGTGTGAAACGCGATGGCGCGTAACCCGAAACCGACAGCCAGTGAAGCCGATGGAGTGGCATATCGCCGCGCTCGCACCTGGGAGATCGCGTTCTCGCAGCTGAACAACGGCTCGGCGATGATCTTCTACGTGCTCGTCGGCCTGATGAGCTATCTGCAGAACGCGGGCTACGGCATCGCCGTCGCGGTCGCCGGCATCATCCTGACCGTCACGCGCGTCTTCGACGGTGTGATCGATCCGCTGCTCGCGCTGGTCATCGAGAAGGTGCGGTTCCGGTTCGGCAAGCTCCGCTTCTTCATGCTCACCGGGTGGGCGATCCGTTCGCTCGCGATCCTCATGCTGTTCGTTTGGGGCTCGAACGCGGGCCTCGGCGTCGCCTTCTTCATCGCTCTCTACGTGGTGTACATCATCGGATCGTCGATGAACGACATCGCCGGTCAGATGTCGGGCCCTGTGCTCACCAACGACCCACGCCAGCGGCCGACCGTGCAGGTGTGGGCGACCGTGTACTCGTACCTCATCCCCTCGATCTTCACGATCATCTCGACGGTGGTCTTCCTGCCGCGTCATGGCAACGAGTTCACAGTGGCGATGCTCAGCGAAACCGCGATCACCTATGTCGCGTGCTCCCTGGTCTTCCAGCTCCTCGCGTGCCTGGGCGTGGCTCGCGTCGACAAGCCCGAGAACTTCGAGCACGTCTCGGTCACGCGCGAGAAGGCCGAGGTCACGGTGCGTGACATGTGGAATGTGCTGGCACACAACGGATCGTTCCAGCGCTATCTCATCAGCGGGGCATCCGACAAGCTCGCTCAGGTCGTGCGCTCGCAAGCCGTGATCGGCACGCTGATGTGGGGCATCCTCCTCGGCAACATGCAGCTGGGCACCACTCTGAGTCTGATCGCCATCCTCCCCGGCATCGTGTTCGCGATCTTCGGTGCGCGCTACACCGGCAAGCACGGCTCGAAGGCTGCGACGGTGACCTGGACCTGGATCTGCCTGCTCCTGGCCGTCGCGCTCGCCGCGTTCTGCCTGGTGGTCGACCTGGGCTCGGTGCTCGGCAGCCTGCCGCTCACCATCGTGTTCTTCCTCGTGTACCTGCTCCTGAACGGCGCATCGATGGTGGTTACCGTGGCGTCGGGTGCCATGCGCGCCGACATCATCGACTACGAGCTCGACCGATCGGGCAAGTTCCTTCCCGCCACGGTCACGGCGACCTACAACCTCGTCGACCAGATCATCTCGTCGCTCGGATCGACGCTGGCACTCGGTGCAGTCGCGTTGATCGGGTTCAATGCCGTCATGCCGCAGCCCACAGACAGCCCGACGCCCGCGATTCTCTTCATGACGATGCTGCTGTTCTTCGGCCTGCCGATTCTCGGATGGATCTGCACGCTGATCGCGATGCGCGGTTACAAGCTGAACCGGGTCGAGATGATCGAGGTGCAGAAGCGGGTGGCGAGCCGCAAGGCCGATCTGCAGGCGGATGCTCCTGCAGAGGCGACCGTCTGAGGACGAGGTCCACAGGAGAGCAAGGCCGCGGAGGCTGGCGCGCATGCGCCAGCCTCCGCGGCCTCGGTCATCTCGCGTGCAGATCCCGGTACGCGGTCGGTGTCATGCCGTACTCGGTGCGGAACACCTTGACGAAGTAGTTCGCGTCGTCGTAGCCGACGAAGACCGCGATGTCCCGCACGCTCTGCGTGGTCGTGGCGAGCAGTCGCGCCGCTCGCTCGGCCCGTCTCTGCGCGACATACCCTGCGAGGGTGGTACCGGTCGCCTCTTTGAAGCGTCGTGCGAGCGTCGAGGTCGATACGCCGAGGCGGTCGGCGAGCTCGGCGGTCGACGGGTGGTTGCTCAGGTGCAGATCGATCTCGTCGGTCACACGCCGCACGAGCGGGGGATAGCCGCGCTGGCGGTGACGCCGCACCGCCTCGCAGAAATCGGTGACCATCTGCGAGGTGAACCCCAGCGCATGGCGGGGGTCGGAGGTGTGGCCGACGCGATGCAGGCGCTGCGCGTACTCCTGTGAGATCGCATCGATCGTCACGGGGGGGAGACCGCCGCGCTGTGCCGCGACCCGCGCCATGATGCGGAGGATCGTGGCGCCGAGGAATGGCGTGTTGAGGTATCCACTGATCCGCGGCATCCCCGACAGTCCCTGGAGCGCAGCCAGCGCGCGGTCCGTCGCCCCGTCGGCGACGGCGTCCATGAAGTCCTGCTCGTGGCGGTATCGCTCCTCGATCACGGCGAACGACCCCGACTGCGGCGCGTCGCCCTGGCCAGGCGTGATCGTCCCGCCCGCAGCCTTCACATGCTGCATCGCGCCGAGCGCGTCTTCTCGGCCGGCGGCACGCAGCAGCGCCGCGGCGCTGCGGTGCACGTACTCCGCGTCGACGATCGCGTACCGGGTGCGATACAGCTTGTAGAGCGACAGGTAGGCGGTCGGAATGGAGAGCCGGCTCATCACCTCTTCGGCGGTGCCGGGGTACATCTGCGCATGCGTGTATGGGCCGATGAGGAGGAGGTGATCGTCCCAGCGGGCGACGGCTACCGCCATTCCGAGGGGTTCTTCGATCTCATGGACGGTGTGCTCCGGCATCGCCTCGACGAACCCGCGCAGGGCGGCGGCGGTGAACGCCGGTTGGATCTGCGAGTCGAGGCAGTGAGCCTCCTGAAAGGCTGTGAGTGCCCCGGTGATGTCGGTCGTGATCGTCACGGGCGAGCTCAGCACCTGGCCGATGGCCTCGAGGATCGGGTCGAGGGCGTCGCGTCGGTTCGTCGTCGCTTTCATCGTTCCCCTTTGACTGGTCGGCATCCGTGCGGAATGAGTGCTGTTCCTGCGTTTCCAGTTCTATTATCCAGGACGGCGCGACCCATAACGTGAGATGAGCCCGGCATACGCGCCGGTGCGCTGTGCGCCGAAGGAGACCACATATGTCGCAGCCTGCCACCGCTTCCCCCCGTCGGGTCACGCCCATCCTCGACGGCTGGGCGTTCGCCCCCGAGGCGTTGCCCGCGGCGAGCTGGGACGAGGTGCGTGCGGCTGGGTCGATGGTCACGCTCCCGCATACGTGGAACGCCGTGGATGGGCAGGCGGGCGGCGGCTACCGCCGCGGGCGTTCGACCTACGCGCGGCGCATGAGCGCAGAAACGGATGCTGCCGAGACCTGGGTCGAGTTCGCCGGCGTGAACTCCTCGGCCGAGGTGTTCGTCGGCGGTCAGCTGCTCGCACGCCATGACGGCGGGTACTCGACGTTCCGCGTCGACCTCACCGCGCACCTCGTCGATGGTGCCGCGACCCTTGTGGTCGTCGTCGACAACGCCGCGAACGAGACGGTCTACCCGCAGCAGGCCGACTTCACCTTTTACGGCGGCATCTACCGCGAGGTTCAGCAGATCAGCGTCGCCGCCACCCACTTCGCGTTGAACGGCGACGGCGGGCCTGGGCTGACGGTCACGCCGACGCTCACCGGTGACCGCGCCGAGATCGCGCTGGGTGCGAGCGTGGTCGGCGCGGCGGCGGGCGAGGCATCCGTGCGCTTCGTCGTCGACGGGGAGGGTGCGGCCGTGGTCCCCGTCACGGCGGGGCAGGCGTCGACCGAGCTGACGATCACGCAGGTGCGCCGCTGGCACGGACTTCGCGACCCGCACCTCTACACCGCGCGCGCTGAGCTGCTCGACGGCGAGACCGTGATCGACGCGGTCGAACTGCGGTTCGGATGCCGCGAATTCGCGGTCGACCCGCAGCGCGGGTTCCTGCTCAACGGCGAGGAGTATGCGCTCCGTGGAGTCTCGCGGCATCAGGACTTCGAGGGCGTCGGAAACGCGATCACCGAGGAGATCAAGCAGGCCGACCTCGCCCTGATCCGTGAGATCGGTGCCACCACGGTGCGTCTCGCGCACTACCAGCACGATCAGAGGTTCTTCGACCTGTGCGACGAGGTCGGCCTGGTCGTCTGGGCCGAGATCCCCCAGATCACGGTGTTCCTGCCGGGCGCCGTCGACAACGCGCGCGACCAGCTCACCGAACTGATCGTGCAGAACCGCCACCACGCGAGCATCGTGTGCTGGGGGCTCTCGAACGAGATCACACTCGCCGGCGCCGGCGAGGACGTGGTTGCCGCGCACCGCGAGCTCAACGACCTCGCCCACCGCCTCGACCCTACGCGCCTCACCGCCATGGCGAACCTCTTCCTGCTCGAGACCGACCACCCGCTCGTCACCCTGCCCGACGTCATGTCGTACAACCTCTACTTCGGCTGGTACGTGGGCGAATCGGCCGACAACGACAGTTGGCTCGACGACTTTCACGCGACGTTCCCACAGGTCGCGATCGGCCTCTCGGAGTATGGCGCCGACGCGAACACGCAGTTCCAGTCGGCCGACCCCGCGAAGGGCGACTACACCGAGAGCTACCAGGCGCTCTACCACGAGCACATGATCGAGATGATCGAGGCACGCCCCTGGCTGTGGGCCACCCACGTGTGGAACCTTGCCGATTTCGGCTCGGCCGGACGCGACGAGGGCGGTGTCGCGGGGCGCAACCAGAAGGGACTGGTCTCGTTCGACCGCTCGCTGAAGAAGGATGCCTTCTACGTCTACAAGGCGGCGTGGGCGACCGAGCCGTTCGTGCATGTCGCAGGTCGTCGGCGCGAAGAACGGGCCGAGGACGTCACCGAGGTGATCGTGTACTCGAACCAGCAGCGGGTCGTGCTGGCGGTCGACGGCGTCGAGGTCGGGGCACTCGAGGGCCGTCGAGTATTCCGCTTCCATGTGCCGCTCACCGGCGCGCACGAGATCACCGCCCGCTCGGGCGCATCGACCGACACGATCACGCTGCGCAAGGTCGACAAGGTCTCCACCGCGAGCGTGATGCCCACCACGAGCATCGCCAACTGGTTCGACGAGGCCGAGCTGCCCAGTCCCGCCGGGTACTTCTCCGTGCGCGACTCGCTCGGCGACATCAAGCAGTCCGAGGACGGCGCCCGGGTCATCGCTTCGGTGATGGAAGCCGTCGCGACGAGCCGCGGCGAGGTGGGCCACGGCGTGGAGATCCCGCCAGCGATGCAGGCCATCGTCGACCGCATGAGCGTCGAGAAGCTCATCAAGCAGGCCGGCGGCGTGTCCATCGAGCACGTCGCCGCCTTGAACGCCCAGCTCAACCTCATCGCGAAGTGACCATGCTGTTCCGAGATCCTGCACGGCTCCTGCCGACCGACCCCTCGACCCGGTCGGTCGCGCTCGACCTGTACGCGCGCGTGGCGGACAGCCCGATCATCTCGCCGCACGGCCACGTGCCGCCGTCGTTGCTGCTGGCCGACGAGCCGTACGACGACCCGGTCGCGCTGCTGCTCACAGGCGACCACTACGTGACCCGGTTGCTGCACGCCGCAGGCGTCGACCTCGCAGACCTGGTCGTGGACGAGGCTGTCAGGCGCGACGCGCGCACGGTCTGGCGCACACTCGCCGCGCACTGGCACCGGTTCGCCGGCACGGCGTCGGGCTATTGGATCGAGGAGGAGCTCGACGGAGTCTTCGGCATCACGACCCCGCTCGGGCCGGACACGGCGGATGCGATCTACGACGAGATCGCCGCCGCCCTCGTGCGTCCGGAGTTTCGACCGCGCGCGCTCTTCGAGCGGTTCGGTATCGAATTCCTGGCGACCACCGACGACCCGCTCGACAATCTGTCCGAGCATGCGCTGCTCGCGGCAGCCGGCCTTCCCGGGCGGGTGGTGCCGACCTTCCGGCCGGATCGGTATCTCGATCCGGATGCGGTCGGGTTCACGGGCAACGTCGAGCGCCTGCTCGCCGCGACCGATCGCGCCAGCGACTTCGCCGGGTACCTCGGCGCACTCGAGGACCGGCGGGCGCACTTCATCCGGCACGGCGCGGTCTCGACCGACCATGGCGTCGAGGAGCTGTACACGGTCGACCTCGACGCGGGGGAGGGCGAGCGCCTGTTCCAGGCCGTGGTCGCCGGTACCGCCGACGCGGCCGAGCGGCGCGCGTTCCGCGGGCACATGCTCGTGCAGATGGCCCGCATGAGCGTCGACGACGGGCTCGTCATGACGATCCACCCGGGCGTGTTCCGCAACCACTCGACCGGCACGCACGCCCGGTTCGGACCCGACACCGGACACGACATCCCCGTCGCGACCGAGTTCACGCGCGGCATCCGTCCGCTGCTCGAACGGTATGGCCTCGAACGCGACTTCCACCTCGTGCTCTTCGCTGTCGACGAGACCACGTACTCCCGCGAACTCGCACCGCTCGCCGGGTTCTACCCGAGCGTGTACCTCGGCGCACCGTGGTGGTTCCTCGACGCGCCCGACGCGATCGCCCGCCACCGGGCCGCGGTGACCGAGACCGCGGGCTTCTACCGGTCGAGCGGGTTCATCGACGACACGCGCGCGTTTCTGTCCATCCCGGCACGCCACGGCACGGCCCGCCGCGTCGACGCCGGGTTCCTCGCGCGACTGGTCGTCGAGGGAAGAGTGCGAATGGATGCCGCGGAGCGCATCATCGACGACCTGGTCGACGCCATTCCCCGAGAGGTCTTCAAGCTGTGACCACCGCCACCGACGCCGGTGTACGTCTTTCACGACCCGCGGTGGAGCTCCCGACACCGCCCGAGCGGATCGTGCACCTCGGTCTGGGCGCATTCCACCGCGCACACCAGGCCTGGTACACCGCGCACGCGTCGGACGCGTCCGAGTGGGGGATCGTCGCGTTCACCGGCCGCAGCCGCGATCTCGTCGACCGGCTGACCCCGCAGGACGGCTTGTTCACGCTAGTTGACCGGGCCGCCGACGGCGACCGATTCGAGCTCATCCCATCAATCGTGCGTGTCGAGGCGGGCGACGACGTGCCCGCGTTCGTCGCGGCCGTCGCCGACCCGCAGGTCGCGATCCTGACGCTCACGATCACCGAGGCCGGCTACCGGCTCGCCCCCGGCGGTTCTCCGGACCTCGAAGATGCGGCCGTGGCATCCGATGTCGGTCTGCTGCACCGTGCGCTGACGTGCGACGCGCCCGACGACACGGCCAACGGCGCTCGGCCCGCCACCGCGCTCGGTCGCGTGCTGCTGGCGCTCGACGCCCGGTATCGCGCGGACGCGGGCCCGATCGCGCTTGTTCCGTGCGACAACCTGCCCGACAACGGCGGCCTCGTGCGACGCGCGCTGACCGACCTCGCCAGCCGCATCTCGCCCGACCTCGCCGAGTGGCTGGGGGAGTCGGTCTCGGTGGTCTCGACCTCGATCGACCGCATCACCCCGGCGATCTACGCCCATGTCGAGTCCCGCGCCGTGCTCGAGGCGACCGGATGGCTCGATGACGCGCCAGTCGTGACCGAGCCGTTCTCCGACTGGGTGCTCTCGGGGACGTTCCCCGCAGGCCGACCAGATTGGGAATCGGCCGGCGCGAGGTTCGTCGACGAGATCGCCCCCTGGGAGAACCGCAAGCTCTGGATGCTGAACGGTGCGCACACCGTGCTCGCGACATTCGGCCAGACCCGAGGGCACACCGTCGTGTCGACCGCGATCGACGACCCGCTCTGCCGTGACCTCGTCGAAGCGCTCTGGGACGACGACGCCCGGCAGTTGCCCGACTTCGACCTTGCCGACTACCGGGCTGCGCTCCTCGAACGCTTCCGCAACCCGCGCATCGAGCATCGCCTCGCGCAGATCGCGCTGGACTCGACCACGAAGGCGCGCCTGCGCATCCTGCCGGTCGCGCTCGGCGAACGCGCCGCCGGACGCGACGCGACCGGGTGTGCCGCCGCCATCGCCGCCTGGATGCTCGGCGTGCGGGCCGGTACGGCCCCGTTGCCCGACGGGATCGACCCGGCCGCGATCGCCGACCTCGACGCATCCGCCCGGAAGGCCCTGATCGGAGCGCTCGACAGGCGGCTCGCGGAGGACGTCGGCTTCACGGGACTCGTGAGCTCCTTCGTCACCTCTCTGGGCCCTCACACCGCGAGCGCTGAGCTCGAGGGCGCAACGTCAGCACCCACCACCCATCGGAAGGCTCGATAAACGTGCAGATCTCCTCACCTCCATCAGCGGATTCGCCTGCCGTCGTGCGAAGCAGCCGGACACGGCGCAAGGTCGTGAAACGCGTTGCCATAGTCGTCGGATCCCTCGTCGCGCTCTGGGCCGTCGCAGGCGTCGGGGCGCTGCTCTATTTCGGCCCCGACCGGCCGGAGAAGTATGCCGCCCGGGTGGGCGAAATCGTCGACGCACAACAAGCTTCCGGTGCGCAAGGCATGGTTCTCCTCACAGGGAGCTCGTTCTTCGAGAACTGGACGACGTCCGGTGACGATCTGGCGCCGCTCGAAACGTTGAACGTCGGCATCGGCGGCACGAGGATCGGCGATCAGATCCACTACGTCGATCAGCTCGTGACCCCCTTCGCCCCCCGCGCGCTCGTCGTCTACGCCGGGTCCAACGACATCGGCGGGATGCCGTTCTTCACGAAGACTGCCGATCAGGTCGTGCCGAAGGTGAAGGAGTACGTCGCGCTCGCGCGCTCCCGTTTCCCGGAGCTCCCGATCTACTACGTCGGCATCGTGGAGTCGCCGTCTCGTGAAGGCGTCCGTGGCGAGATCCAGGATGCGAACCGACAGCTTGCCGAGTGGGCCGCCGAGACCGGTGAGATTACGTTCATCGATACGGCGCCGGCTCTGCTCACAGAAGATGGCGCGATCGACGGGTCCTTGTTCGGCTCCGATCGTCTGCACTTCAACGATGCCGGGTACTCGAAGTTCGCGGCCGCAGTGCGCGATGTCCTCGTTCCCGATCTTTCGAGCCCTGTCGACGACTGACCTGCAGCGTCCCACGACCTACCCCCAAGACACGGAGCACCACCATGAGCATGATCATCGAGAAGGCTGAGGTCATCGTCACCAGCCCTGACCGCAACTTCGTCACGCTGAAGCTGACCACTGACGAGGGCCACACGGGCCTGGGCGATGCGACCCTGAACGGGCGCGAGCTCGCCGTGGTCGCGTACCTCACCGAGCACGTCGTGCCGCTGCTGATCGGCGCTGACGCGTCGAAGATCGAGGACACCTGGCAGTTCCTCTACCGCTCTGCTTACTGGCGCCGCGGGCCTGTCACGATGGCCTCGATCGCCGCGGTCGACATGGCGCTGTGGGACATCAAGGGCAAGGCGGCGGGGATGCCGGTCTACCAGCTGCTCGGCGGCGCGTCGCGCTCCGGGCTGCTCGCGTACGGGCACGCGTCGGGCAAGGAGCTGCCCGAGCTGTTCGACTCGGTGCGCTCGCACCTGGAGCAGGGCTACAAGGCGATCCGCATCCAGACGGGGGTGCCGGGGCTGAAGGCGATCTACGGTATCGCGTCGCAGTCGTCCGACACCGGCGGCGGCGAGGCGCGCTACGACCACGAGCCGGCCCGCCGTGGCGCGAAGCCGGTGCAGGAGGACTGGGACACCCGGGCGTACCTGAACCACCTGCCGGGCGTGTTCGAGGCGGTGCGGGGCGAGTTCGGCCCCGACATCCCGCTGCTGCATGACGGTCACCACCGGATGACGCCGATCCAGGCCGCGAAGCTCGGCAAGTCGCTGGAGCCGTACGACCTGTTCTGGTTGGAGGACTGCACCCCGGCCGAGAACCAGGAGGCGCTGCGCCTGGTGCGTCAGCACACCACGACGCCGCTCGCGATCGGCGAGATCTTCAACACGGTGTGGGACTTCAAGGACATCATCCGCGACCAGCTGATCGACTACGTCCGCGGCGCAGTCACCCACATGGGCGGCATCTCGCCGTTGAAGAAAACGCTCGACTACGCGGCGATGTACCAGATCAAGTCGGGCATGCACGGCCCGACCGACATCTCGCCGGTAGGTATGGCGGCGGCGATGCACCTGGGGCTCAGCATCCACAATTTCGGCATCCAGGAGTACATGAAGCACGGTCAGAAGACCGACCAGGTGTTCGAGCAGTCGTTCACCTGGAAGGACGGGATGCTGCACCCTGGCGACAAGCCGGGCCTGGGTGTCGAGCTCAACGTCGACGAGGCGGGCAAGTACCCGTACGAGCAGGCCTACCTGCCGCACAACCGCCTCGCCGACGGCACCGTCCACGACTGGTGAGCGAGATCGATGCCGAGGCCGGTGCTCGTCCGTCGCCGGTCGCGGTCGTCGTGATGGGCGTGGCGGGTGCCGGCAAGTCCACCCTCGCCACCGCCCTCGGGGAACGCCTCAACGCCGTCTACATCGAAGCCGACGATCTCCACTCGCCAGAGGCGAAAACGCAGATGGCGGCGGGGGTGCCGCTCACCGACGAAGACCGGTGGCCGTGGCTGGCGCGCGTGGCCGGGGCGGCCCGCGACGCCTTCGCGACCGGTCGCCCCGTCGTGGTGGCGTGTTCGGCGCTGCGCCGCGTCTACCGGGAGGCGCTCATCCGCGACAGCGGGCTCGACCTCGCCTTCGTGCACGTCCACGGCAGTGCCGAAGAGCTCGCCGAACGGATCGCTCGACGCATCGGCCACTTCATGCCGGCGTCAATGCTCGCGTCGCAGCTCGCAACGCTCGAACCGCTTGCCGCCGACGAGAACGGCTTTGTGATCTCGCTCGCGCTGCCGATCGAGGAAGCCGTCGACGCCGCGCTCGAGTCGCTCGGATACGACGAGTGGGTCATCACTTAGCCATCTCAATCAACCAGGGACGACCGCAGCCGACCGGATACAATCGGAGAACTCGAACCGTCCGGTTCCCTGTAAACACAAGGGAACGCGAGGGTTCCCAAGACATCCGGTGAGCCTCGGAAATCGCCCGAACTCTCCAAGGGGTCGCAGGTTCAAATCCTGTCATCCCGACGGTTCGAAAAAATCCCTGGTGAGACTGATAAAGTCTCACCAGGGATTTGTCGTTTCGGGATAGTGCCCGCAGATGCGACCGCCTCGGAGTCGAAGCGACCGGAAACATCCGGACAGCGGATGATTTCCGGGTTGGGGCCGCGATCGCCGGGCCGTCAGGAAGCCAGAGGCACCGCGGCAGTCACAGGGCACTCGAATTCGTGACGACCGCTCGATACCTCGGTCGATGTGCCGTCGGGCAGCACCACGGTGCATCGGGTCGACACCGGAACCTCGACATGGAGGCGGAAGGTGTCGCCGTCCAGAGTCCATGACGACGAAGCTCGCCCGTAGGGTGACTCGACCACGCCTTCGGCCGAGGTGAGTTCGCCGCCGAACAGTGGTGCGACGCGGAAGGTCTTGTACCCGCCGGTGGTGGGTTCGATTCCGGCGATGCGCTTGTAGAGCCAGTCGCCGACGGCACCCGCGGCGTAGTGGTTGAACGAGACCATGCCTCCGGTGTCTTTGCCGGTATTGAGGTCGAGGGTGTTGACGGTGCCGTCGGCGCGGAGGGCATCCCAGCGTTCCCAGATCGTGGTGCCGCCGGCATCCACCATGTAGAGCCATGAGGGCGGCCCGGTCTGCAGGAGCAGGTCGAACGCTTCGTCGACATGGCCGTTGTCCGAGAGGGCGAAGAGGATGTAGGGGGTGCCGGGGAACCCGGTGCGCAGGTGTCCGTCGGCTTCATCGATGAGGCGGACGAGGTTGTCGGCCATCGCATCGGTTTCGGCCCCGTCGGTCATCCCGAAGTGCAGCGGGAGGACGTACGCGGTCTGGAACTCCTTCTTCAGCTTCCCGGCGCCGTCGGTGAACACGGCCCGGTAGGCGCGGATGATCTGCTCGCGGACGGTCCGGTAGTGGGCGGCGTCGTCGGTCTCGCCGAGCAGATCGGCAACTTCGGCGACGATGGCGCACGAGTTCGCGTGGAAGGCGGTGCCAATCCACTTACCCTTCTGGACCCATTCCTTGGCGGACCCGTCGGGCGAGGTCCAGTCGCCGAAGTGGAACGGGAACTGCCACACGTGCCTGGCCGAGCCGACCGACAGCAGTTTCGACCACCAGTCGGCGGCGCGGAGGAACCTCTTCATCATGGGGTAGTTGCGTCGCAGCATCCCGATGTCTCCGCGGGCGAGGTACTCGGCCCACGGTGCCATGATGCACACGTCGCCCCACAGCGAGGTCGCCATGACCGGGAACCCGTTGCCGGCGCGGGGGACGACCATGGGGATGCCGCCGGTGCGGTTCTGTTCGGCGGCCATGTCGCGCAGCCACTTGTCGAGGAAGCGCGTCATGTCGAAGTTGTAGCTGGCGGTGGTGGCGAAGGCGGCGTAGTCGCCGGTCCAGCCTTCGCGTTCGTCGCGCTGCGGGCAGTCGGTGGGGATGTCGACGAAGTTGGAACGTCCGCCCCATTCGATCGCGGACTGCAGCTTGTTCAGGCGCTCGTTCGACGACGTGAAGGTGCCGGTGCGGCGCAGGTCGCTGTGAAGCACGAGGGCGGTCAGCTCGATGTCGGCGGGGGCGATGCCGGTGACGCCGACGTACCGGAACCCCATGTACGTCTGCCGGGGCGAGTAGGTCTGCTCGCCATCGACGGCGGTGTAGGTGGCGGTCGCCTTCGCGGTGCGGAGCGACTTCACGAACAGCTCGCCGTCGACGAGCACCTCGGCGTGCCGGAACGTGATCGTCTGTCCGTCGCGGGCGCGGAGGGTCGCGTGGATGACGCCGGCGAAGTTCTGCCCGAAGTCGTAGACGATCTCGCCGCTGGGCGCGACGGTCTGCGCGACCGGCGAGAACGTGCGCTGTACGCGCACCGAGGCGCCGTACTGGGCGATGATGCTCGGTTGGGTGCGCGGCGCGGTGAGGTCCGCGCGCTTCCACTCCATCTGGTCGGCGGTGATGCGGGCGTCGACGGTCTCGCCGTCGTACCACTCCGCCATCCGCACCGGGCCATCGGTCGACACGTCCCAGTGCGTGCCGGTGGCGATGACATCGCGGGTGCCGTCTTCGAATTCGAGGTGCAGTTCGGCCAGCAGCGCCTGCCGGTCGGCGTAGATCTTGTTCTTACGGGCGAACGTGTACGAGCCGACCGCCCACCCGCCGGCCACGGTCGCGACGAGCTCATTGTGCTGCCCCAGCATCTCGGTGACGTCGTAGGTCTGGTACTGCAGCTGGTGGCCGTAGGACGTGAACCCGGGGGCGAAGTAGTCGGTCCCGACCTTCGCGCCGTTGAGATCGAGTTCGTAGACGCCGAGGGCGGTGGCTTCGATCCACGCGCGGCGCACGGGCTTCGCCGGGGTGAATCGGGTGCGGAACACCATCGGCACCGGCGACAGCTTCTTCGGCGTCTCGTAGGCGGCGTCGGTGATCCATCTCGCGACCCACGGAGTCCCCAGGCGTCCCGTGAGGAACGACGTGCGCGCGGTCGCGGTGGCGCCGCTCGTGCCGGTCGCCGTCACTTCCACGACGTACTCGCTGTAGGCCGCGAGAGGCCCGTCGTACTCGATCCCGACCTGCTCGGTGGTCTCGAGCACCCAGTCGCCCACCCGGACGGTCGCCGATGCGAGGTCTTCGCCGGCGACGCCAGAGGCGAGGCTGAACGCGAAGACGGGGGCTTCGTCGGTGATGAGGCCGTGCTCGAGCCCGTCGACGGTGAGGCGGGTGATGTTCATCGGGCGTCCTCGGTGGTGGGGGTCTTGGTGGTGATGCGGCGGATGCCTCGGATCGGGTGTCCGGCGGCGATCAGCGCGAGTCCTTCGGCGAGCGAGTAGGGGAGTTCGCCGGCGGATGACATCGCCATCGAGCGCAGCGACATCGAGGGCATCATGCGCAGCACGAAGTGGGTGCTCTTCGCGCGGGCGTCGCGTTCGAGCGAGTCGGGGAGAGCCAGGGCGGCGTCGAAGTCTTTCTTCACCCGACCGATGACGGCGCGCAGGAAGATCCGGCCGAGGAACGACCCGTGGGCGTCGCCGAGGCGTGTCTCGAGCCCGAGTCGCTTCGTCGGCGGTGCGGCCGGCACGGCGCGGCCCAGCAGCGCAGCGAACGCGTTCGGGATGCTGCGCGGCGGTGCCGCATAGGCGCGCTCGACGTGCTCGGGGTGCGGTGACCGCGAGGCGCGCCCGCTGTCGACGACGAGGGGCGCCGACAGCCGGAGGTCGGCCGCAGACGCGGCCACGACGACCTCGTAGTCGCCGTTCTCGAGCACCCAGTCGTGCTCGGCGACATCCCAGTAGGCGAGGTCGGCGAGGTCGAACTCAAGGGCCACGCGCTTCTCGGTGCCCGCCTCGACAAGCACCTTCGTGAAGGCGCGTAGCTCCTTGTCGGCCTTGAACACCCGGCCACGGTTGTTGCGCACATAGAGTTGCACGACCTCGGCACCGTCGCGGGCCCCGGTGTTGGCGACGGTTACGGATGCATCCACCCTGCCGCCGTCGACGGTGACCGCGAGGTCGCGGTAGTCGAATGTCGTGTACGACAGGCCGTGGCCGAACGGGTACCGCAGGTCGGTACCGGCCCTGTCGTGGAACCGGTAGCCGACGTAGATCGACTCGTAGTACTGGGAGACAGCCGATACGTTGTAATCGGCCGCGCAGCTCGAGTCGGCAGCAGTCATGGGCCAGCTCTCGGTGAGCTTGCCCGACGGGCTCCGCTCGCCGAACAGCAGACGTGCAGCCGCCTCACCGCCGTTCATCCCTGGGAGCGACAGCAGCAGCACCGCGGCGAGCTCGTCGTGACGGGGGATCTCGACCGGCGACCCGGTCGACAGGACCAGCACCACACGGGCACCCGCATCGACGAGGGCGTTCAGCAATCGCACCTGTGCATCGGGCAGTGCCATCGTGGTGCGGTCGAAGCCTTCGCTCTCTTCGAGGTCCCCGAGGCCTCCGAAGAACAGCACGGTGTCGGCGTCTCGTGCCGTCTCGATAGCCTCGGGCTCGAGAGTTGCGTCGATATGCAGGTCGAGGGCGCGGTACCCGCGCGCATAGCGGTACTCGACCCCGCGGGCGTCGAACGCGTCGCGCGGCGAGACGGTCGTGGGCGGCGAGATGAGCGACGACCCGGCGCCCTGGTAGCGCATGCGTTCGAACTGCTCGCCGATGACGGCGAGTCCGCCGTGGGAGCGGTCGATGGGGAGTGTGCCATCGTTGGCGAGCAGCACCGCACCCTCGGTCGCGACACGTGCGGCGAGGTCGGCGTGTGCGGCGGCATCCACCGGCTCTGCGTCTTGGTGGTGGGTGCAGCGATCGACGAGGGCGAGCACGCGCGCGACCGCCTGGTCGAGCACCTCGACGGGAAGCCGCCCGTCACGCGACGCGGCGATGATCTCGGCACGGTTGTGGGCGACTTGGCCGGGCATGTCGAGGTCGCATCCGGCGACCAGGCCGACGACGCGGTCGTGGGTGGCGCCCCAGTCGGTCATGACCAGCCCGTCGAAGCCCCACTCGTCGCGCAGGATGCCGGTGAGAAGCTCCCGGTTGTCGGAGCAGTACATGCCGTTCAGCTGGTTGTACGCGCACATCACGGTGGCGGGCGCACCATCTTTCACGATCCGCTCGAACGCGCGCAGGTAGATCTCGCGCAGCGCTCGCTCGTCGATGACGCTGTCGCCCACGAACCGGTAGTCCTCGTTGGAGTTCGCGGCGAAGTGCTTGACGCTCGTCGCGATGCCCTGGCTCTGCACGCCTTGCACGAACGCGGTGCCGAACACGCCCGATACGAGCGGGTCTTCCGAGAAGTACTCGAAGTTGCGCCCGCACAGCGGGCTGCGCATGATGTTCACGCCCGGGGCGAGGAGCACGTCGACGCCGAGGGCCGCGCTCTCGCGCCCGATCGCGGCGCCCACCTGGCCGGCGAGGTCGGGATCCCACGTCTTGGCGAGCGTGGTCGACGTCGGGAACGACGTCGACGGTTCGGCTTCGGCGAGGCCGAACGCTCCGGAGTTCTTGCGCACCTTGCGCACCCCGTGGGGTCCGTCGGTGAGGAAGAGCCTCGGGATACCGAGCCGCGCGACACCGTTGGTGTTCCAGGCGTCGACACCCTCGAGCAGCAGCGCCTTCTCATCGAGGGTGAGCTGGGCGATGAGTCCCTCCACCGTGCGGGTGTGCGTCGACGCCGGCATCAGCGGACGCCGCGGATGAAGAACGTGACGAACCCGGTGCCGAGGGCGATCACCGCACCGGTGAGGAACATGGCGGTGTAGTTGCCGCCGGCCGGGTCTCCCAGCAGCAACAGGCTCGAGCCGATGAGCGGTGCGAGGGCGCCCGGCAGCGTGGCGGCGAGGTTGTAGATCGCCATCCAGCGCCCCGCCTGCTCCCGTTCGGGCACGAGGTCGCTGGCCATCGCGACGTCGGTCGCACCGAACATGCCGGCAGCTCCCAGCACGAACATGACGGCGGCGAAGAAGAGGCCGAAGCCGTCGGTGAACGCCATCAGCGTCAGGCCCGCGGCTGTCAACACGGAGGCGGTGAGGATGAACGCCTTGCGGCGGCGCAGCCTGTCCGAGAGAAGGCCCGAACCGACGGCGAAGCCCATCGTCACCAGGATACCGATACCGCCGACGAGCGCGAGCTTCTGGCCTGCCTCTTCGGCCGTGAAGCCGAGCCGGTCGGCCAGGAAGTAGAGCTGATAGGTGGTGAGGAAGGCCAGGGCCGTCTGCATCAGGAACTTGCCGACCCAGACCAGCGAGAAATCGCGGTGCGTGAGGGGATTGAAGATCAACAGCTTGAAGGTCTCGCCGACCGTCGTGTGCTCCACCGGAGCGGTCGAGTCGGGGTAGACGAGCGAGTAGATCAGCGCGAAGACGCCGAGCACGATCACCGGAAGCGCGAACAGGAGGACGAGGTTGCCGGTCAGCATCCCACCGATCGTGTAGCCGAGCACACCGCCCAGCTGGGTCGCGACGCCGACGATCGCACCGACCGTGCCGCGCTGCGGCTCCGGAACCCGCTCGGCGACGACCGGGGTGATGGCGGCGCCCGTACCGGCACCGCCGATGCACACGATCACCCAGCCGACTGTGAGGATCGCCACGGACGGAGCAAGCGCGACCGTGATCGAGCCGACGAAAACCACCAGGATGCCGCCGAAGAGCCAGGGACGACGACGGCCCCAGCGAGAGCGGGTGTGGTCGCTCAGCACGCCCGCGACCGGGCCCGTGATGATCGACACGACAGCACCGATGGCGGCGACCATGCCGAGCGTGACAGCTTTGTCGTCGGGCGCGAGCAGCTGCACCTTGTAGGGGAGGCTGAACAGCGCCGGCATCATGACCGTCAGGTAGAGGCCGAAGTTCATCAGGCCGAACAGGGTCAGGAACAGACCGTTGACCTTGGTCGGGGCTTCGGCGGACGGGGCGACGTGGTCGACGGCGATGTTCGACTCATCGGTGGATGACATGAGGACTCCGGTGTCTCGGGTATGAGGAGCGCTAGCGCGCGCTACCGTCGACCATACGCGAAGCTACTAGCGCGTGCAAGTGTTGGCCGCGCGCCCGAGCTTCATCTCTTGAGGACGACCGTCCAGCGCGGTTTTCGACCAAGAGGTGGTGCCGATCGGTCACGACGTCTCGCGGGCGATGAGCTCTGTGCGGGCCTTCGGGCTGGAGGTCGGGATCGGGGCGCCGTCGGCCGCGGTCAGGGCCATCTGAGCGAAATAGCGGCCGAGGCCGGCGATGTCGACGCGGACCGAACTCAGGGACGGTACGAGGAGCGCCGCGATCGGAGTGTCGTCGTGGCCGACGATCGCCACGCGCCCAGGCACCGGGATGCCGCCGCGGAGGGCGGCAGCCAGCATCCATGCCGCCACGTCGTCGTTGTACGCGACGATGCCGTCCGCGCCCGCGTCGAGAACCGTGGCCAGCTGCGTGGCGGCTGAGTCCTGATCGACGGTGACGGTCGCGACGAGTTCGACGCCGGGGGACTGCTCGATCGCGGCGAGTGCGACGCGTCGGCGCAGCTCGCCCAGTTCCGCTAGGCGGGGGTCTGCCGGCGCGGCGAACGCCAGCCGGGTGCGCCCGCGAGCTAAGAGGTGCTGCACCTGCAGGGCGGGGCCGTCGCTGAGCTCGTCGAAGGCGAAACCGTCCTCACGCGAGGTGTCGGGCACGATGTGCTCGACCCCGGCTGCGCGGAATCGCCCGATCTGCTCGCGCGAGAACGGGGTCAGACCCATGACGACATCCGGGCTGAGGGTCTCCCACAGCGGCTGTGCCTTGCCACCGACATGCGGGGTAACAGTCACCAGCGAGTACCCGGCCTCATCGAGGGCGAGGGATGCCTCGTCCAGGTTGGTGCGCAGGTTGTGGTCGAGCGGCCAGTCGGGCATCACCAGCAGCACGATCCGGCTGCGGCCGCTGGCGAGGGCGCGCGCTGCGGTATTGGCCCGGTAACCCAGGCGCTTCGCCTCGGCGAGCACGCGCTCACGGGTCGCATCCGAGATCTTCTGCCCCGGGGTGTCGTTGAGCACGAACCCAACGGTGGCCCGCGAGACGCCCAGCGAGCGCGCGACATCTGCAGCAGTGACACGCTTCGTCGCCGTAGTGCTCATGTATTCTCCCCGCCCGACTTGCACGCGCTAGCGAATTCACCGTACCATCGACGCACGCACTAGCGCGGGCTAGTTGACGGTTTACGCGGCCACTCTCTCCTGCGAGTCACACGGAGCGATGCTGGGCACCGGTGGTCGTCCCTTTCGCGCTGTCCGACAGAGAGGCGTCCTCAATTGGCTATCGAACGCACTGCCCTCCTTACCGGCGCCACCGGCAATTGGGGGCGCGCCACCCTTCACGAGTTCAGGAGCCACCCCGAGATCCGGGTCCGTGCTTTCGCGCAGCCGACGGCCCGTGACCGTGCCGTGTTGGAGGCCTTTGCCGATATGCCGAATCTCGAAGTCGTGTGGGGCGACCTCACGCATTACGAGGACGTCGCGCGCGCTATCGACGGCGTTGATGTCGTCCTCCACGTCGGCGCGGTCGTATCGCCCGTCGCTGACGAACACCCGAGGCTGGCGCATCGCGTGAACGTGGGCTCGATGCAGAACCTGATCCGCGCGATTCGCGCGCTGCCCGACCCCTCGGCAGTCGGACTCGTCGGCATCGGCTCGGTTGCCGAGACCGGCGACCGGCAGGCACCCGTCCACTGGGGACGCGTCGGCGACCCGATCCGGGTCTCGCAGTTCGACGAGTACGGGCAGACCAAGGTCATCGCCGAGAAGCTCCTGCTCGAATCGGGACTGCCGAGATGGGTATGGCTGCGTCAGACCGGAATCTTCCACCCCGGGATGCTCGAGATCCGCGACCCGATCATGAGTCACTCCCCATTCGCTGGCGTCCTCGAATGGGCATCGGCAGAGGACTCGGCGCGATTGCTCGCACGCATCGCCGGACGCGATGTTCCCGAAGAGTTCTGGTGCGGCGTCTACAACATCGGAGGCGGAGAAGGTTGGCGCCTCACCAACTGGCAACTCCAGCTCGCGATCAGCGGCGCCATGGGCGTCCGAGACGTCCGCACCTGGTACGACCGCAACTGGTTCGCAACCAGGAACTTCCATGGTCACTGGTACACCGACAGCGATCGACTGCACGAGCTCGTCCCGTTCCGTGAGGACACTTTCGATGATGCGCTCGCTCGGGCCGTCGCTACCCTGCCGCGGTCCGTTCGCTCGGCGGGGAAGGTGCCCTCGTGGATCGTGAAGCACCTCGTCATGAAGCCCCTCACACGCAAGCCGCGCGGCACCATGCATGCCATCCGTGGCGGCGTCGACGAAGAGATCCGGGCCCACTTCGGCTCACTTGAGGCCTGGAAGCAGATCGGCGACTGGACGACGTTCGAGGTGCCGGCGCCATCGCGGGTACCCTCCTCGCTCCACCACGGATACGACGAGGCCCTGCCGGGATCGGCCTGGGATGAGACCGTCTATCGTGGCGTCGCCGACTTCCGCGGCGGCACGCTCGTCAGCGAGGACGTCCCGACCGGAGCGATCGCGACCCCGTTGGTCTGGCGTTGTGGAGTCGGCCATGTCTTCGCGGCGAGCCCGCGTCTCGTACTCGTCGCCGGACACTGGTGCCCGGACTGCACGCGCGACAGCGCCACCTACGAACTCCAGGCCGAGCGCAACCCGTTCCTGGCGCAGCTCTATGAAGGAGCGGCCGCCGCACGAGTCTGAACCACACCCGATGTAGCCAGTCGCACGCCAGGCCCAGGAGGCGCGATGGCGTAACTGTCGTCGCGCCGGAGGGATCGAGGAGCGGGGGAGCAGGCCATCTTTTTCCCACCTCAATCACCCAGGGACGACCCGAGGCAACCGGATACAATCGGAGAACTCGAACCGTCCGGTTCCCTGTCAACACAAGGGAACACGAGGGTTCCGAAGACATCCGGTGAGACTCGGAAAACCGCCGATTCCTCCAAGGGGTCGCAGGTTCAAATCCTGTCATCCCGACAGAGAAGTCCCGGAAACTCGAGGGTTTCCGGGACTTTCTAGTTGGTGCGACGTGATCCGGTCATCAAGAAGCCATCACTTCGGCCTCCTCGCGGCGAAGACGATCGTCGCGGCGCGCGTGGGATGGATGGGCGCCGCGGCGCAGTTACTCAAGCGGGAGCGACGCTGAAACTCCAGGTGACGCCGAAGCGGTCGGTGAGCATGCCGAAACCAGCGCTCCATGCTGATGCGGCCAGCGGCTCGACGATGACGGCGTCGCTGGAGAGCGCGTTCCAGTAGCTCTGGAGCTCGTCGAGGGTGTCGGAACCGATCGAGACGAACAGCGCCTGGTCGGTGATCGTGACGTTGTTCTCGCGTCGGCTCGAACCGCCGCCGGCGATGGAGCCTCCGAGCTGGCCTGGGATGTCGTAGCCCATGACGCGGAAACCGTTCTCTGCGACGACGAGACCGAATACGACCTTGTCGGCGCCCGGCGCGTCGGAGGGCATGCCGAAGTCCGCGTAAGTGTTGATGACGGCGTGGCCGCCGAATACGGACTGGTAGAACTCGAGCGCCGCTCGCGCGTCGCCACGGAAATTGAGGTGGGTGGTGGTCTGGAGGGTCATCTCTGCTCCTTGTATGGACTCGGCCCGATCAGGCTCGATGCACCCACACTTCCAGTCGTTTAGGTCTACTTCTGTCCTAGACAAGAATTAGAGTGGCAGCATGACGACGACTTCACGGCTCCTCCGCCTGTTGTCGCTGCTCCAGACCCGCAGATTCTGGCCCGGGTCGCTTCTGGCGTCCCGGCTGGACGTCAGCGACCGTACGGTCCGCCGCGACATCGACCGCCTCCGGGACATGGGATACAGCATCCAGGCGACCCTGGGTCCCGCCGGCGGGTACCGCCTCGACTCGGGCAGTGAGCTTCCGCCACTTCTCTTCGACGACGATCAGGCGATCGCGGTCGCGATCGCCCTGCGAACGGCGCCCGTGATCGGCGCAGGCATCGAAGAGGCCGCCGTACGCGCCCTCGGCACCATCCGCCAAGTGATGCCCTCGCGGCTGCGACACCGCCTCGACGCGCTCGAAGTCACCGCGGTCGGGCGTCCCGGCGACGCCGCTCCCATCGATGTCTCGATCGACCTCCTCGTCACACTCGCGAACGCCATCCGCGACCGGCACACGCTTCGGTTCGACTACGCGCCCCGTGACACGGCCGATGTCGACGAGGGCGAGCCACTCCCGCCCCGCCGCATCGAGCCCCACCACCTCGTCACCTCCCACGGACGGTGGTACCTCGTCGCATGGGACCTCGACCGCGACGACTGGCGCCTGTACCGCGTTGACCGCATCAACCTCCGAATACCACACGGCCCTCGCTTTGACCCACGCTCCGTACCCGGTGGAGATGTCAGGGAGTTCGCCTCTGCCCGCTTCAAAGGGGTCACCGTGAACGAGTGGCCGTGCCGCGGCACGGTGCTCCTTCATCTCCCGGCGCGCGACGTGATTCCGTTCGCCGGCGACGGAACAGTCACCCCAATCGACGAGCACACGTGCATCCTCGGATCAGGTTCCTGGTCATGGGGCGCCCTCGCCGCCTCGTTCGGGAGGTTCGAAGCACCCATGGAGGTCATCGAACCCGCCGAACTGGCGACCGCGTTCGCTGACCAAGCTGAACGATATGCAACAACAGCGAGGGCTGCATCCATCGGTGCTGTCTCCATTCAGAGCGGGGCGACTCGCGGCGACTGAGAGCACGACTGGCACGTGCTCGGCGACGACCCCATCCGAAAAGTGCCGTCCTGCTCGCTCGCGACGCGCGTGAACCGCCCATGTCTTGTCCGATGAACCGTCGAACGTCCCCGTGCGGTCGAATCCTCTGGCGGATCGGCGTGCCGACCCGTCGCCTCAGCTCACACGAAGAGCAGAACCCTCATCTGCCAGGTGGCCAAGTACCCGGCGACAGCGACGATGGCCGTGATCGCAACGCCCGCGGCACCAGCCCACCAGCCACGGCGACCCAAGCCGAACGCGCCGGCCGCGGCCGCGGTGACCAGAGCGGACCACACGGCGGCAGGCAGCACGCGCGCATCGCCTGCGCACCCCGCCGGCGGCGGGTAGATCGCGAGGCACACGGAGCCCGGTGGTGTCGTGACGGGAAGGGCGAGCCCCCACATCATCACGAGCGCCACGACGGCGATGCCGACGGAGACGGCACCGCCGATCCACATCGGAAGCGGTGCGCGCGACGTGCGATCGTCGGTGTCGAACATCATGGGTTCCCCCTGTGGTGAGACGCGGCGTCCGGTCGGTTGTCAGATCATCCGCCCGGCGTCGATCTCCGTCGTGCGGGGGAGGTGCACCGGTGCCCGGGGCGCGCATAATCGGGGCATGAGCGACACCATCTTCACGCCAGGGGCCGACGTGATCACGACGCGCGGACGCGGCGCCGTCGTCGACGTCCGGGCCACACCGTCGGGCAAGTTCGTGTTCGGAGTCGAGGACGCCGACGGCGAGGTGACCTACTTCACGGAGAAGGCCCTCCGGCTCGCGCAGAGCTGAGGCGTCCCGCGACGCGCGCGTGCCCCTGCCCCTCGCACGCTAGGGGTTCTATTCTGTTGGCAACGAGGAGTCGCCGATGACGATAGAGCTGCCGAGCCAGGGCGAGACACTGATCGCCTCGGTGCAGCGAGCGCTCCGGCTGGTCGACATCGTCGCCAACGCCCCGCGTCCCATGACGGCGAAGATGCTCGCGCATATCTCGGGGCTCACCCTCGGCACGACTTACAACCTCGTGCGCACGCTGCTGCGCGAGGGCTACCTGACGGCCGAGCCGGACGGACTCGTCCTGGGTGCGCGCTTCCTCGGCGTGCGCGAAGAGGGCTCCGGCATCTTCCTCGCGCGTGTGCGCGAGTCGCTGCGCGAGGTCGCCGAAGGGCTGGGCACGACCGCGTACCTGTCCCGGTACGACGACGGCGAGGTCCACCTCGTCGACATCGTCGACGGCAAGGCCAGCCCGCGCGTCGAGCTGTGGGTCGGCCTGCACTCCAGCGCCCACGCGACGGCGCTGGGCAAGCAGATTCTCGCCGAGCTCTCGCCCGAGGAGCGCAGCGACTACCTCTCCCGCCATGTGCTCGAGGAGCTCACCCCGTACACGATCCGCGACCGGCGCCTGCTGCTGGAGCAGCTGGAGCGGCCGGCGCCCGCCGTCCTCGACCGGCAGGAGTATGCGATCGGCTTCACCTGCCTCGCCGTTCCGGTCCGCGCGCCGGGCATCACGGCATCCCTCGCGGTCTCCTTGCCGACCCACCAGGTCGAGGGCGATGCCGAGGACCTTGCCGCGCGGCTGCGCACGATCGCGAACAAGCTCTCGCTGCGCCTGGGCGCGGAACGGCTCGAGAACGTCGGGAGTCTCGAGAACTTCTCGCGGTGACCGCTTCATCATCTGAAATCCGCGGTCTGTCGCCGGACTTGACGTCCTGGGTACCGTGGTCTCGACGATCGTGACGTTCCCCCAGACGAGCGATCGGTTTCCCAGTGCGGCGCGCCGCCCGGCATCCCCAGCCCGGGCGGCGCGCCGAGTCTCGCCGAGTCTGTGAGCCTCACAGACTGGGGGCGTAGCGTGCGGGATACGGGAGGCACTCCGAGAGGAGGGCGCCATGACCACCGTCCGCTCCACCGTCCATCGCCACGAAGGCACGGCACCGCGCGGTGCCAGCGAGTTCACAGAACTGGCCAAGCTGATCCGCGGCGGGGGACTGCTGCGTCGCCGCTACGGGTACTACTGGACCAAGCTCATCGCCGCGCCCGTCGTGCTGGGCGCGTGCCTCGCCGCCTTCATCTGGATCGGCGACACCTGGTGGCAGATGTTCACCGCGGCGGTCCTGGCCGTCGTGCTCACCCAGATCGCCTTCCTCGGCCACGATGCGGCTCATCGCCAGATCTTCGTCTCGGGTCGCTGGAACGACTGGATCAGCATCGTGCTGGGTGATCTGCTCGTGGGGATGAGCTACGGCTGGTGGCAGCACAAGCACACGCGCCATCACGCCAACCCGAACCGGATCGGCTCCGATCCCGACATCGAGCTGCCCGTCATCGCCGTGGCGGCCGAGACCGTCTACGTTCCTCGTAATCGCGCCGCCGGATGGCTGCGCGCGCATCAGGGGCTGTTCTTCTTCCCGATCCTGCTGTTCGAAGGGCTCTCGCTGCACGCGTCCAGCGTCCGGCGGGTGGTGACCCCCGGACACCTCGACCGGCGCTGGGCCGAGATCGGGTTCCTGAGCATCCGCGTGGTCGGCTATCTCGTTCTCGTGTTCCTCGTCCTCTCTCCCGGCGTGGCGGCGGCCTTCCTCGCCGTCCAGCTGGGGCTGTTCGGCTTCTATATGGGCGTCTCGTTCGCACCGAACCACAAGGGGATGCCGGTGGTGCCGCGCGACGTGTCCCTCGACTTCCTGCGCCGCCAGGTCCTCATGAGCCGCAACATCCGCGGTTCGCGGTTCCTGGACGCCGCCATGGGCGGCCTCAACTACCAGATCGAGCACCACCTGTTCCCGTCGATGCCCAGGCCCCACCTGCGCAAGGCGGCGCCGGCGATCGCGGCGTACTGCCGGGAGCACGGCGTCGCGTACACCCAAACAGGCCTGTTCGCCTCGTACGCGATCGTGGTCCGCTACATCAACCGCGTGGGTCTCGGCGAGCGCGACGTGTTCACCTGCCCGCTGGTGGAGCAGCGGAGCCACCTGACGGTGAACTGACCGGGACCGGAGCATCGGGAACCGGAGCGTCCGGAACCGGTGCGTCGAGGGCCCGGATCATGCGTGCGAGCGTCTCGCGCAGCTCGGCGCGCGCCGGCTCGGCCAGATCGGTTGTGTACTCGACGCCGGCCGGGATCCACGACATCCCGTACATCGTCTCGCGGAAGTCGGCGCCGCCCACCGGCCAGCGGGTGTGCCCGGCATCTACGGCCTCGGCGCCCTGGCCCCATTGGCCGAACCAGTCGCGCATCGCGTCGAGCGGCAGCGCCATGACGACCTCCGCCTCGACCGGCTGTCGCACCCAGCTGCGGGCGACGAGGACGAACTCCTCGATCTCCTCGGCCGTCAGCGGGCGCGGGGTGAACAGCACCCGCGTGTGCTCGAGGTCGGTGAGGCGGTCGACCCGGAAGGTGCGCCAGTCGTCGCGCTCGAGGTCCCAGCACAGCAGATACCAGTGGCGCTCGGCGGGGGCGAGGGCGTGCGGTTCGACGCGGCGCCGCGTGACCTCTCCTGACGACGCGGTGTAGGTGAAGCGCACGCGCTCGTGGTCGCGACACGCGAGGGCAAGCTCGCCCAGCAGTTCGCTCGACACCGCGGCGCCGGCGCGGAGCCCGGCCGGCTGCACCGCCTCGGCCAGCGCGGCCACGCGGCGGCGCAGGGGAGCCGGGAGCACCTTCTCGAGCTTCGCCAGCGCCGTGATGGTGGTCTCGGGGCCGGAGACGAGCCGCTGCGAGGCGGCGACGCGCAGACCGATCGCCATCGCGACGGCCTCTTCGTCGGTGAGCAGCAGCGGTGGCACCGCGCTGCCCGCCTCGAGCCGGTATCCGCCCGACGCGCCGGGGCTGGACTCGATGCGGTAACCCAGCTCGCGCAGCCGCTCGACGTCGCGGCGCACCGTGCGCTCGGTGACACCGAGGCGGCCGGCCAGCTCGGTGCCGGGCCAATGCCGGTGCGTCTGCAGCAGATTCAGCAGCGAGAGGGCGCGGGAGGTCGTATCGGACATGACGACACTTTCCCATGAAACGCGGACGGAATCTGTCCGCAATGGTTTCTACTCTCGTGTCATGACCAACGAACCGATCATCGAAGCGCAGGGTCTGACCAAGCGCTTCACCAGCAAGAAGAAGACCGTCGAGGCCGTCACCGACCTCACGTTCCAGGTCGCGCGCGGCGAGCTCGTGGCCTTTCTCGGACCCAACGGCGCCGGCAAGTCCACGAGCCTGCGCATGCTCACCACCCTCCTCCCGCCGACCGCCGGGACGGCGCGCGTCGTCGGTCAGGACATCCTCCACGACGCGGCCGCCGTCCGGGCGCGCATCGGCTACGTCGGCCAGCTCACCAGCGGCAGCTTCGCCCAGCGTGTGCGCGACGAGCTGCTCAGCCAGGGGGCCTTCTACGGCATGCCGGCATCCCGCGCTCGCACGCGCGCCGACGAGCTCATCGCGTCGCTCGACCTCGCCCCGTTCGCGACGCGCTCGGTGCAGCAGCTCTCGGGTGGGCAGAAGCGGCGTCTCGACATCGCGCTCGGCCTCATGCACGCCCCACCGCTGCTGTTCCTGGACGAGCCGTCGACCGGGCTCGACCCGCAGAGCCGGGCGAACCTGTGGCAGCACATCCTCGACCTGCGGGCGCAGCACGGCACGACCGTGTTCCTCACGACGCACTACCTCGAAGAGGCCGACCGCTACGCGGAGCGGGTGATGGTCATGGACCGCGGTCGCGTGATCGCCGACGACACCGCCACCCGGCTGAAGGCGAATCTCGCCGGCGACGTGATCACACTCACCTTCGCCACCGCAGCCGATGCCGATCGGGCTGTCGACATCGTCCGCGTACTCGCCGATCGCGACGTCGCGCGCGCGGACGCGACGCTGACGGTGACCGCTCCGGACGGCGATGCCCTCCTGCCCGAGGCGGTGCGCCGCCTCGACGCGGCGGGCCTGCGCGTCGACCGCGCCACCGGCGTGCCGCCGACCCTCGACGACGTCTTCCTCGCGCTGACCGGCCGCACGCTGCGCGAGGCCGGCGAAGGGGAGCCGGTCGAAGAAGACGAAGACCCGGATGCCGCGGCATCCACCGCCGCACAGGCGAACACGACGGGAGCCCAACGATGACCATCCAGCCCAGGACGACGGACACTTCAGTCCGCGCGAATCCCGCACGCGACACCTGGAACGTGCTCACTCGCGAACTCAAGCCGGTCGTGCGCGACCCGTTCTCGCTCATCTTCAGCCTCGTGCAGCCTCTGGTCTTCCTCGGTCTGTTCGGTCCGCTGCTGGTGGGCCAGTCCGGGATGCCGGTGGGGGAGACCCTGCAGTGGTTCGTTCCCGGCATCCTGGTGATGATCGTGCTGTTCGGCACCGGGGCGACGGGGTCGAACCTGCAGTACGAGATGATGACCGGCTCGCACGAGCGCACGCTCGTCGCGCCGCTGTCGCGGTCGTCGCTGCTGGTCGGCCGGGCGCTGAAGGAGATCGCGCCGATCGTCGTGCAGGCGGTGCTCATCGTGCTGATCGCGTGGCCGTTCGGCTTCAGCTTCCACATCGGCGGGCTGCTCATCGGGCTTGCGCTGCTCGCGGTGTTCGGCGTCGGGCTCGGCTCGCTCTCGTACGCGCTCGCCCTGGCGACCCGCGACCGCGAGTGGCTGTTCTGGGGTGTGCAGCAGACGCTGATCTTCCCGCTGCTGATCCTGTCGGGCATGCTCCTGCCGCTCGACGAGGGACCCGGCTGGATGCGGGTGGTCGCCACCGTGAACCCGGTCAGCTGGGTCGTGCAGGCCGAGCGGGCGCTACTGGCCGGAGACCTCGCCGACAGCGTCGTGCTGTGGGGCTGGGTGGCCGCGCTGGTCCTGGCGGCCGTCGGCCTCGCGGTGGGCATCCGGTCGATGCGCAAGAGCAGCTGACCCGCCCCGCGACGACCCCCCGGTCGTTGAGCGAGCCGCAGGCGAGTCGAAACGCAGAGCCGCTGACCCGGCCCCCGCGGGGGCCGGGTCAGATGCGGGCGGCGATGGCCCCGGCATCCACGCCCGCGGGCAGGGCGCCGTAGAGCGCGCCGCCGGTCGCGTCCTCGCCGAGGCGCGTCGCGGTGAACCCGTCGGCGACGGCGGCCGGGGCGAAGCGGACCAGCAGCGACGCCTGCAGGGCGAGGGCGAGGGCGGCGACCAGGCCCCGCGCCCGCGCGTCGGGCACGGGGTCGGCGGCCACATCTGCCACCAGGCGCCGCGTCCCGTCGAGCCAGGCGTCGAGCCGCCGGTCGGCGCCGCGCGCGAGCGACACCTCCGCGTCGAAGGCCTCGACCGAGCCGGGTTCGCGCGCCATCGCGCGGAGCACGTCCAGCGCGATGACATTGCCGGAGCCCTCCCACACCGCCATGACCGGCTGCTCGCGGTAGCGCATCGCCAGGGGGAACGCCTCGGTGTAGCCGTTGCCGCCGAGGCACTCGAGCGCTTCGTAGGCATGGCCGGGGCCGCGCTTGCAGATCCAGTACTTCGCGACGGCCGTCGCGAGCCGGCGAAACGCCTGCTCCTGCTCCGACGCGTCGTCATCGTGCGCACGGGCCAGCCGCAGCGCGGTCGCCGTGGCCGCCTCGGTCTCGAGCTGCAGGTCGGCCAGGACCGCCGTCATCGCGGGCTGGTCGATGAGCGTCCTCCCGAACGCCGCGCGATGCCGCACGTGCCAGCCCGCCTCGGCGACGGCCTGGCGCATGCCGGCCGTCGACCCGTACACGCAGTCCAGGCGCGTGCGCGCGACCATGTCGATGATGGTGCGCACACCGCGCCCCTCCTCGCCGACCAGGATGCCCACGGCATCCAGGTATTCGATCTCGCTGGACGCGTTCGCGCGGTTGCCGAGCTTGTCCTTGAGACGCATGAGATGGATGCCGTTGCGCTCGCCGTCCTCGGTCAGCCGCGGCACGAGGAAGCACGAGAGGCCGCCGGGTGCCTGCGCGAGCACGAGGAACGCGTCGGACATCGGCGCCGAGCAGAACCACTTGTGTCCGGTGAGCGCGTAGCGTCCCTCGCCGAGCGGGTGGGCCGCCGTCGTGCCGGCGCGCACGTCCGAGCCGCCCTGCTTCTCGGTCATCGCCATGCCGAAGATCGCGCTGTGCTTGCCCGGTCGCAGCGCCGGGTCGTACGAGGTGCTGCACACGCGGTCGAGCCAGGCGGAGCCGACATCCGGATGCTGCTGCAGCACCGGCACGACCGAGTGCGTCATCGACACGGGGCACGCGTGCCCCGGCTCGATCTGCGCGTAGAGCATGAAGGTCGCCGCGCGGGCGACGTTCGCGCCGGGGCGCGGCTCGACGTAGGCGGCGGTGTGCGCGCCGTCGGCGATCGCGGCGGTGATGATGCGGTGGTAGGCGTCGTCGTACTCGACCTCGTCGACGCGGTGCCCGTACCGGTCGTGCGTGTGCAGCACGGGCTCATGCCGGTTGGCACGCTCGGCGTCGCGCTGGAACGCCGCGGTGCCGACCCGCTGTCCGGTCAGGTGCAGGCGGTGCTGGGCCCAGCCCGCGTCGTGGCGAGCGACGCCCTCGACGAGGGCGATGTTCTCGCCGTACTCGTCGAGCTCCACGCGGGGCGGCGGCTGGTTGACGACCTCGTGGGTGGGCATGTCGCCATCGAACCAGGGCGATCGATCGTGGGCAAGGGCACCTACGATGGGCATGTGGGCGAGAGTCAGGGGCGCATTCTGACGGGCCTCGTGCGCGTTGCCCCGCACCGCGGCGATCACCGTGTCGCGCTGCGCGCCGCCGTGTCGATCGGCGTGCCGCTGCTCGTGCTGTGGGCGACCGACTCGCTCGAGCTGAGCATGTACGCGACCTTCGGAGCCTTCGCGTCGCTGTACGGGCGGCACGACGGGTACGCCGATCGCATCCGGATGCAGGCGGGCGCCGGGGCGTGCCTGCTCGCCGCGATGCTCGCCGGCACCGCACTGGCGTTCACCGGGACGCACGACGCCGTGCGCATCGTCGTCGTCGCGCTCATCGCCGCCGTCGTCACGCTCATCGCACACGCGTGGCGCTGGCATCCGCCGTCGGCGCTGTTCGCCGTGTTCGCTGCGGGGGCGACGGCGTCGCTGCCGGCGACGGCCGCGTCGTTCCTGCACGCGCTGATCGTCGGGGGAGCGTCGGCGCTGTTCAGCGTGGCGCTGACGACCGCGATCGCACTCGTGCGCCGCCGCGGCCGGCTGGGCCTGATCGTGCGCCGCCGGCTGCCCGCCGACCGCGACGCCGTGGCCATGGCGCTGACGATCGGCGTCGGGGCGCTGCTGGCCGGATTCACCGGATACCTCATCGTCGGCACGCACTGGTACTGGGCCACGGTGGCCGCCGTCGCCGCGCTGGGCGGCGCCCACCTGAATGCGCGGATCATCCGCGGGGGCCAGCGACTGATCGGGACCTTGCTGGGCGTGCTGATCGCCGCGGGACTCCTCGCCCTGCAGCTGCCGCCGCTGGCCACGATCGCCGTGGCGGTGCTCTGCCAGGTCGGCGCCGAGCTGACGGTGGGGCGGAACTACGGCATCGCGATGCTCTTCATCACCCCGCTCGCGCTGCTGATGATCGCGCTCGTGGTGCCGACCGACCCGGCCGTGCTGCTGCACGATCGGGCGCTCGAGACGGTCCTCGGCGTGCTCGTCGGCACGGTCATCGCCGTCGCCTCGGCCGTGCTCCGCCGTCGTCGTCGCGCGTGGCGAGTAGCGCGTGGCGCGTGGCGCGTGGGCCCGTGCCCCCGGCCCTGCCGGTCGCGCCCCGCCGCGCCCGCGAGGCCTCACCGGCGAGGCCTCTGCGCGGGCGGTGGCGCCCCGCCTCCTCCGCGAGCCGTCAGGCCGCGTGCGAACCCTCAGCTCCCGTACGTCCGGTACGTGAGGGTTCGTACGCAAGGTGAGGGCTCGCGGGGTGGACGCGGCGAGCTGTAAGGCCGCGTGCGGGCCATGAGCTCCTGGGTGCTCGTCATGTGAGGGTTCGTACGCAAGGTGAGGGCTCGCGGGGTGGACGCGGTCCGCCCCGCCGCTGTCGGTCGCGCCCTCGCGCCGCCCGCGAGCCGTCAGGCCGCGTGCGAACCCTGAGCTCCCGTACGTCCGGCGCGTGAGGGTTCGTACGCAAGGTGAGGGCTCGCGAGTGCACGCGGCGAGCTCTAAGGCCGTGCGCGGGCCATGAGTTCCTGGGTGCTCGTCATGTGAGGGTTCGTACGCAAGGTGGGGGCTCGCCGGTGGACGCCGCGAGCCGTCAGGTCGCGTGCGAGCCCTCAGCTCCCGAACGGCCGGCGCGTGAGGGCTCGCCCACGACGTGAGGGCTCGCGAGTCAGTGGATGCCGGGTCGCTCAGCCCCGGCCGAGGACTCCAGTCTGCAGACTCCAGTCTGCAGCACCAGTGCGAAACAACTATTGCGAAAGGAACATTGCGCAAGTACTCTTTCGCATATGGACATCAAGGACCCCGCCACCTTCCGGGCCATGGCGCACCCGCTGAGGCTCGAGTTGTTCGAGCGCCTCGCGATCCTCGGGACCGCGACGGCCTCGCAGCTGGCCGAGCTGGTCGACGAGAGTCCGGCCAACTGCTCCTTCCACTTGCGTGTGCTGGCCAAGCACGGCTACATCGAGCGGGTGGAGTCCGGCGATGGCCGCGAGCGTCCCTGGCGCGTGCTCGACATCACCCAGACCTGGGACAGCGACCAGCCCGAGGAGACGCGCCTGGCGAAGGAGACCCTCGAAGACACGCTGCGCGAGTGGGACAACGCGCGTCTGCGCATCGCGCGCCGCACCCCGACGCCGCCCGAGTGGAAGGGGACGCTGCTCTCGTCCAGCGCGACGCTGTGGCTCACTCCCGCCGAGGCGAAGGCTCTGGGCGAGGGCATCGCGGCGCTCATCCTGCCGTACGCCGACCGCTGGGAAAGTGACGAGCGCGTCGAGGGCGGTGCGCCGGTGCGCGTCCTGGCCGACACCTTCCTGGTCCCCGGCCGTATGGTCCCCGATGAGAACGCGACCCAGGACGAAAACGCGACAGAGAACACCACCGAGAACACCACCGAGAACACCACCGAGAACACCACCGAGAACACCACCGAGACCACCACCGAGACCGACGAGGCGGACCCGTCATGAAGGACGTGCTGCGCGTCGGCCCGTTCCGACGCCTGCTCACCGGGTGGACCGTCGGCAATGTCGCCGACAGCATCCTGTTCCTGACCCTCGCGATCTGGGCGAAGGACCTCACCGGATCGTCCAGCGCGGCCGGCCTCGTGTTCTTCGTGCTCGCGGCGCCCGTGCTCCTCGCGCCGGCGATCGGCCTGCTCGCCGACCGGATGAGCCGCAAGCGTCTTCTGGTGATCGGCAACGCGCTCGCCGCCGTCGTCGCGCTCGCGCTGCTGCTCGTCCACGATCCGCACGACGTCTGGATCGTCTACGTCGTCACCTTCGTCTACGGCACACTCGGCTACGTCAACGGATCGGCGCAGGGCGGGCTCGTCCGCGACATGCTGCCGGCCGAGATGCTGGGGTCGGCGAACTCGATGCTCGTGACGATCGACCAGGGGCTGCGCATCCTGACTCCCGCCGTCGGTGCCGCGCTGTACGTCGTATGGGGCGGGCATGCGCTCGCACTCGTCGTGGCGGCGATGCTCGCCGTGGCGGCGCTCCTGCTGAGTCTCGTGCGGGTGACCGAGTCGGCGATCACGGATGCCGGGGGCGAAAGCGAAGGGGGGTGGTCGCAGATCACCGCCGGTCTGCGCCACCTGCGCTCGGTGCCGCTGCTCGTGCGCATGGTCCTCACCTGCGCGATCGCCTTCGGCGTCGTCGGGTTCTTCGACACGGCGCTGTTCGAGGTGGTCGAGAAGGGGCTCGGGATGGATGCCGCCTTCTTCGGCGTCCTCATGAGCCTGCAGGGTGCGGGGAGCGTCATCGGGGGAGTGACGGCGGGGATCGCACTCCGCCGGCTGGGGCCGGCGCGTGCGCAGGGCGCGGGACTGGCGCTGATCGGCTGCGCGGGCGCGTCGATCGCCCTGTGGATGCTGGGCATCCCGCTGCTGCCGCTCATCATCGCCGGATGCTTCCTGGCCGGCGTCGGCGTCCCGTGGATGGTCGTCGCGCTGATCACCACTCGTCAGCGCTGCACGCCGCCGCGCCTGCAGGGCAGGGTCGGCGCCGCGATGAATGTCGCGATGACGGTGCCGCAACTCGCTTCGATCGCCGCCGGCGCGGCCCTCGTGGTCGTGGTCGACTACCGGATCCTCATGATCGTCGCCGGCGCCGTGCTGTTGGCCTGCGCGGTCTCGCTCCTCGCTTCGCGTCTGCCCGAGCCCGAGGATGCTCCCGACGAGACACCGGCCGACGTCCTCGCGCCCGGTCGTTGAGCGCCCGGGCGAGTCGAAGCGCCCCAGCCGTCCCCGCCGCCCCAGCCGTCCCCGCCCCGCATAGGCTGTCCGCATGCAGCAACGCCCCCTCGGCCGCACCGGCCGCGACGTCTCCGTGATCGGCCTCGGCACCTGGCAGCTCGGTGCGGACTGGGGCGCCGTCTCCGAGGACGAGGCGCTGAGGGTCCTCGCCGCTTCGGTCGAGGCCGGCGTCACCCTGTTCGACACGGCGGATGTCTACGGGGACGGTCGCAGCGAGTCGCTCATCGGACGGTTCCTCGCAGGCAACCCCGGGCACGGCGTCACCGTCGCGACGAAGATGGGCCGCCGCCTGGCGCAGGAGCCCGCGAACTACACGCCCGAGAACTTCCGCGCGTGGACCGACCGCTCGCGCCGCAACCTCGGCGTCGACACCCTCGACCTCGTCCAGCTGCACTGCCCGCCGAGCGCGGTCATCGATGCCGATGCCACCTACGACGCGCTGGATGCCCTCGTCGCCGACGGTGCCATCGCCGCGTACGGCGTGTCGGTCGAGACGTGCGCGCAGGCGCTGTCGGCGATCGCCCGTCCGAACGTCACGAACATCCAGATCATCTTGAACCCGTTCCGCCTGAAGCCGCTCGATGAGGTGCTGCCGGCCGCGCAGGATGCCGGTGTCGCGATCTTCGCCCGCGTGCCCCTGGCTTCCGGGCTGCTGAGCGGCAAGTACTCCGCCGGCACCGTCTTCGCCGCCGACGACCACCGCACGTACAACCGGCACGGCGAGGCCTTCGACAGAGGCGAGACGTTCTCGGGCGTGGACTTCGACCTGGGTCTGCGAGCCGTGGAGGAGCTGTCCGCGGCGCTGCCCGGCGGCATCGCACTGCCGGCCGCCGCGCTGGCGTGGGTCGCGGCGCGTGCGGGTGTGACGAGCGTCATCCCCGGCGCGCGCTCCGTCGCGCAGGCGCGCGCCAACGCCGCCGCTGCCCGCGCGCTCGAGGGCATCGACCTGTCGCACTTCGCAGCCGTCGTCGCCGACGTCTACGATCGCCTTCTCCGGGACAGCATCCACTCTCACTGGTGACCCGCGAGAGCCCGGGACCCGCCCTCACGCCTCCGCGTACACCGCGCGCTCGAAACGCTCGACCGCGCGCATCACCGCCGGGTCGAAGAACGGCAGCAGCTGGGTCGCCCATACCGCCGCGATCCCTGCTGACCGGTCGATCCAGAAGTGCACGTTGGCCAGGCCGCTCCAGGTGAGGCTGCCGGCGCGGCGGCCGCCGGGCACGTCTTCGTCGTTGATGAGGAACGACGACGCCCACGAGCGAGCCTGGCCGGGGAAGTGGTCGACGTCGTACGCCAGCGCGGGGATCGCCGTCGTCAGCGGGCGGACCTCGAGCCCCGGCACCGCCCGGACCGCCTGCGCGACGGTCTCCGGCCGCAGCACGCGGCCGCCGGGTGCCGATCCGTCGCCGAGCCACACGCGCAACAGGGTGAGCAGGTCGGGCACGGTGGAGAAGAGGCCCTGACCGCCCATGTCGATCTCGGGGGAGTCGGGCGGCGTCGTGGCCGAGGCGACGATGTGGCCGTCTCGAGTACGTCGGTGCAGAGGAGAGAGCCGCCGTCGCATGCCGGGCGAGATGTCGAACGAGGTCGATTGCATGCCGCAAGGGGTATAGATGCGCTCGCGGAAGACATCCTCGAGCCGTGCACCGCGCACCGCCGCGATGACGAGCCCGAGCCAGTCGGTGGCCGTGCCGTACGTCCACCGGTCGCCGGGGTCGTGCAGCAGCGGAGTCCGGAGCGCATCGCGCAGGGGAGCATCCGACGTCGGGCGGGCGCGGGTGAGCGCCGCGAGGCGCGGGTCGAACATGTCGTATCCGAGGCCAGCCGTGTGCCGCAGGAGCATGCGCGGGGTGATGTCCCGTGCCGGGGGGCGCGTGCGCGCCGTGCCGTCCTCGGCGAGCGAGACGAGCACGTCCAGCTCGCCGATCGCGGGCAGATAGTCGCGCGCCGGCGCGTCGAGGTCGATCAGCCCGTCCTCGACGCACTGCAGCGCCGCGGTCGTGGTGAACGTCTTGGTGACCGAGTGCAGTGCGAGAACGGTGTCCTCGTGTGCGTCCCCGGCGACGTGAAGGCGATGCGACCCGTCGCGGGTGACGACCCCGGTGACGACGAACGGGATGCCGTCCCTCACCGCCTCATCGATCGCGTCATCGACACCGGGCCTCATAGGGCCCGAGCGTAGCCCGGAGGCGTCGTTCCTGCTGCCTGCTCGGTGGAAAGGGGGAGAGAAGGCGGGGAGCCGGCAGCCGGTGCCGACCAATAGTCTGACCGGATGCAGGTCGAGTTCGAGGCAGACGTCTTCCGGTGGGAGGCCCGCACCGAGTCGTGGTTCTTCGTCGCGCTGCCCGCCGATCTGAGCGCCGACATCCGTGAGGTGCCGCGGCCGGCACGCGGGTTCGGGTCGGTGCGGGTACAGGCTCAGATCGGCCCGTCGTCGTGGCGGACCTCGATCTTCCCCGACGGGCAGCGTCGCGCGTATGTTCTGCCGTTGAAGCGTGCCGTGCGGGAGGCAGAGGGCATCGAAGAGGGTGCGACGGTGGTCGTGCGGCTCGCCATCCTCGATGCGTGATTCATGCGGGTGAATCGTGGGACCGCTCCCCACCAGGCAGGCAGATAAAGAAACTCTTTTCACATCTATCTCAACTTCAACGTTGACAACAAGATGAGAAACCTCTAATGATTGGTGTCGGAGAGGGAGAAGCGCCTGGGGGCGGATCTCATCTCCAGGCCCGCACGATCGGAGACCCGAACTCTGATATCGCCCGTCGGGCGGAACTCCCCCCGGGTTCCGCCCAACGGACGGCGTGCGCACCAGGGCCGGTCCTGTTTAACCCCCCGCCAGAAACAAGGAGGCCGCGCATGCGCACCGTCCGTAACTACATCCAGGCCGAGAAGGCCCGTCGCGAAGAGAACGGCGACGAGGGCTTCTCGCTCATCGAGCTCATCGTCGTGGTCGTCATCCTCGGCATCCTCGCCGCGATCGCCATCCCGGTGTTCGGTGCGATCCAGGAGAGCGCAAGACAGAATGCGCTCAGCGCAGCAGCCGCGAACGCGGCAACCGCGATCGCCGCCGCGATCAGCGACAGCGACGAAACGTCCACCGTGGCGAACGCGCTTGCCAACGCGTCGTCTGGTGAGTTTGACGTAACCGTCGACCCGGAAGACCCTGCAAGCATTGACGTGATCTGTGTCACGGCTGACTCCGACGGCACATGGGCCAAGGCCGGCCCGGGCTGCACCGGTCCGCTGAATAGCTGGGGTGGCTCCGGCGAAGGCACGACTGAGTAAGACCACGGCTCCCGCGAATCGCTACGAAAGCGGCGGACAGGGGGAGTACTGGCTTTACTATGTGGGGCCGGCTGGCACATCCGGCCGGCCCCCAACCACTTGCTGGGTGGTGTGCCGGTCGGAGGGGGTGTCCAGCGTGTCAGACCACAACGATGACGGTTTCAGCCTCGTTGAGGTGCTCATCGCCATGTTTCTGCTCTCGATGCTTTCGCTGGCGGTCTTGCCCCTCCTGATCACAGCGACGGCGGTCAGTATCGACAACCGCGACTCGGTGCAGACGACTGCGCTCGCCGATGCGCATCTCTCGACGATTCGGGCCCAATTCCCCGCACAACCGGTCACTGAGACCAAGTGCGCCGACCTGCATACCGCCGTCGCAAGACTCCTGGCAGACGACCCGGACGTGCCGAATGTCGAGGTCCCTGAAGGTTTCAGCCGTAGTATCACGGTTGAGAGTTGTCCGGTCGGTGCCGCTGCCGGTGAACCGGCCGCCCTCCTCGTGACTGTCCGCATCACCCCTGCAGGCGGAGACACCGTGGCACTCAAGTCGCGCGTGCCAGTTTCGAAGGGCTGATTCGATGTCGCGCCCGTCCCATAACGACGAGGGAGTTTCCCTCATCGAACTCATCGTTGCCATCGTCGTGTCAGGACTGTTCGCTGGCATGGTCACACTCATGTTCGTGAATGGCTGGGCGGTCCAGGACCGCTCTTTGTCTCGAGATAGCGCGACTGCCCAGGCCAATCTCGTCAAGGCGACGATGGCGAGTGCGCTTCGCACAGCAACCGCCGTCCGGGTTAGTTCAGGCGGCATGCGTCTTGACGCGCAAGTTGCAATGCCCAACGCGTCCTATGACGGCATGTGGGAGTGGGAGTGTCGTGCGTGGGTGCTCACTGACGATTCCATACGCTACAGCGTCGGCGCCACCATTCGCGATGGCGACCCAGCGGAGTGGCCCGTGCTCGCGGGCAAGAGTCCGCAACGTGAACGTGACGCCGTGGCAGGGACGATCGGCGCGGGCGCATCGGCTCCGTTCGTCCTTGTCGAGTCGAAAGGCGTTCAGATCGGTCTGAACATCACAGCAGTCGGCGACGACAGTGTAACCATCGCGGTATCCGACGGAATGACAGCCCAAGCGGTCGCACCAACCGCAGCACTGGCAGGAGCCACCGAATGCTGGCATTGAACCGAAAGCTCTCGACAGATGAGGCCGGATCCTCTCTTGTCGCTGTGCTCATCGTCATGCTCGTGCTCACGGTCGCCGGACTTGCATTGTCCAGCATCGTTATCAGCACGAATGTAACGGTCGTTGGCTCCAGGGCGAGCGCTGAGAGTCGCGCTACCGTCGACGCAGGACTCGCGCATACTACAGCGGCGCTCAAGCGCGGGGTCATCTCGTGTCCCAGCGGACCGACCCCGTATGTCGGGGCGTCGGCCGTCGATACCACCGACCCGGGTGGGGCGGCATATGACTACGCCGTCTCGTGCACGCCGACGACCGCGACCGTCTATGTGACGGCCGATGTTCGTGGTGCCAGAACGGCAGTGCAGGCCGAGTACGCAATGGGAACTTCGACCTCACTCGGGGGCGACATGGTGTTCTTCGGCACGAGTGAGATCACCTTGAACTCAAACGTCGAAGTGACCGATCCTGGCCGCAAGGTCAATATCGTGATTCCGCAGGCGACCAGACTCAACTGCAACGCGCGGATACCCGGCAATCTAACAGTCAAGGGCGACATCAAGACACAATCGGGTTGCAACGTATCCGGCGACGTGGCCGCCGGCGGCGTGCTCGACATGTGCTGTGGCAGCGATACCTTTCACGGGAACCTGACTTTGCGCGGAACCGGAAGCAGCATCGTGCGCGGAACCATCAACGGCAGCATCGAGGCCAACGGTCGTCTCGAGTTCGGTTGGGAGAACAAGGTTATTGGTCAATCGGTGAAGACGACCGGCGATGTGAAGCTCGGCAGTGTCAGGATCCAGGGCGCGCTGACACTCCCCAGCAGCCGGACGTACACTCCGGATTCGGGGACCGTGATTGGCGGTCTGGTGCGCCCGACGACCGTCGAGCCAGTTCCTGACTTGACAATGCCGACCTGGTTCGAGTACCGATATGCACCGGCAGACTGGCCCGGCTACCAGGTGGTCACGCTGATTAACTCGGGCACCGGACCCGGTTCGTGCAACTACTTCAACGCTTCACCCGGAACGGGCTGGACGACTTGGCTCGGCAGTCTCTCGCAGGACACCGTGCTGGATGCGCGAGCCTGCACCACTCTGTCGTCGAACAATGGGTCCAGTCCCGTCGTCCAGTTGGTAAAGAACGTTGTGTTACTCGCCAACGGCTTCGACCTGACACCGCTCAAAGTGAAGGCGTCGCCCAGCGCAGTGGGCAAGCCCTCGCTGTATATCGTCACCGAGGACCGCACTCCAGGCGATCACAACCCGACGTGCAGTGCCGGCCAGTCGAAGTTGTACATCAATGGCACCGTCATTGAGTCGTCGGTGAAGGCAATTGGATACACCCCGTGCACCGTCGACGTGGGCAGTATGGGTATCGACCAGTGGTCGGGCACTCTCTACGGTGGGACGTGGACGCCCGGCGGCAAGTTCACTTTCACTGCTGACCCCATCGGTCTGCCCGGCATGGGCGCCCAGCACGGGATCAGCGTCACGTCGACCTCGGTGGGAACGCTGCTCAGCCAGCGGGACGTCGCATACCAGGATGTGGGCGACTGGTCGCCATGACACCGATATCGCTCGCCGTCGCCCACGTATTCGCGGCCCTCGTCGGGCTCGTGATCGGATCCTTCCTAAACGTCGTGATCTACCGCGTGCCCGCCGGCATCCCGCTCACACGGGCGAGCCAGTGCCCCGCCTGCGATGCGCCCGTCAGGCCGTGGCAGAACGTCCCGGTCGTGTCGTGGCTCGTGCTTCGAGGAAAGTGCACGTCGTGCGGTACCCCGATCTCGGGCCGCTACCCGCTCGTGGAGCTTGCCACTGGGCTCGCGTTCGTCGGTGTTTCCTGGTGGCTCGTCGACGCGTTTCGACTCGCGTGGCCCGGAGAGGGACCGGAGGTCGTGCTCGCGACGCCGGAGTTCTGGCCGATCCTCGTCGCGTTCCTGTATCTGGCGGCGATCAGCATCGCGCTGACGCTGGTCGATCTCGACACGCGCCGGCTGCCGAACCCGATCGTGCTGCCGAGTTACGTCGTGCTCGGTGCGCTCTTCACGCTGGCGTGCGTCCTCGGCGCCCCGTGGGAGGCACTCCTGCGCGCGGCGATCGGCGGTGCGGCGCTGTTCGCGTTCTACTCTCTGCTGCGGCTCATCCGCCCCGGCGGCATGGGCGGGGGCGACGTGAAGCTCGCAGGTGTGCTGGGCCTGGCGCTCGGCTGGGTGGGATGGGGGGCGCTCGTCGTGGGCGCGTTCGCAGCGTTCGTGCTCGGTGGCATCTTCGGCGTCGCGCTGCTCGTGCTCCGTCGCGCGGGTCGCACGAGCGCGATCCCCTTCGGGCCGTGGATGATCGCGGGCGCATGGGTCGGGATTCTCGCGGGCGAACTGCTCGCGCAACTGTATCTGGGGCTGCTCGCCGGGTGACGGCGGGCCGAAACGTAAGGAGCAGGGTTATGGCGAAGACGATCGTCGGCCTGGAGATCACCGAGGAGGGCGTGCGCGCCGCCGAGGTGACGACGGGTCGCACTCCCACGGTCGTTGCCTACGGCGCCGTTCCGCTGCCGGCGGGCGCGGCGAAGGACTCAGAGGTCTTCGACCGCGATGCCGTGGTGCTCGCGCTGCGCCAGCTGTGGTCGCGCGTGGGGATCAAGAGCAAGAACGTCGTCCTCGGCATCGGCAGCCGGCGCATTCTCGTACGCGACTACACGACGCAGGCGATGCGTCCCGACCTGCTCGCGCAGGCCCTGCCGTTCCAGGTGCAGGACCTGCTGCCCGTGCCCGCGGACCAGGCCGTGCTCGACTTCTACCCCGTGGCGCAGGAGGGCGATCAGGTCACCGGGCTGCTCGTGGCCGCCGTCGCCGAGACGGTCGAAGACCTCGTCGCGACGGTGGCGAAGGCGAAGCTCAAAGTCGACGTGGTCGACCTCGCTCCGTTCGGCCTCGCCCGCGCCCTGCACCGGGTCGCGCTGCCCGGCGAGACCGTCGCCGCCCTGCACCTGGGTGATCACACGAGCTACGTCGTCGTCCTCGAGGACGGCGTTCCCCGGTTCGTGCGCATCATTCCGGTCGACATCCTGACCGATGCCGTGCGCGCGCGCGAGGCGGTGACGTCGGTGGGAGAGCCCGACAGCGCTTTCGACGAGGTTCTCGAGACCGTGCCCGCGACCGCCCACGGTGAACTGCCCACGCGGCGCCGCGCGGCCGCGCGCGCGATGGCTCCGCGCCCGCTCGAGATGACCGCGGAGGCGATCAACGATCTCGTGCTGCGGCTCGGCAGCACGCTGCGCTTCTATGCCGACCGTTCGGGGGAGCGACCGATCACCCGCGTGCTGGTCAGCGGCGCCGGAGCCGCCGTCGACGGCGTGACGCAGGCGCTCTCGGCCAGCCTCCCCATGCGGGTGGAGCTGGTCGGGGCGACGGCCGTCGCGAAGGCGAAGACGTCGATCACGCCCGGCGCAGAGGACCTCGACCTGCTCACGACAGTGGGCCTCGCGCTCGGGGAGGTGCGCTGATGTCGTTCGGGAACAGTCCTGCTCTGACGCTGGGCGGCCTGCCACGCGTGAACCTCACGCCGCGATCGGAGATCGAGCGCCGTGAGCGGGCGGCGCTGCTCTCCCGCTGGGGATGGGGGATCGCCGCGGCGCTGCTCGTCGTGGTGCTCGTCGCCAGCGGCGCGTTCGTGCTGCAGACCGCCGCCGACCAGCGGCTCGCCGCTGAGAACGCGCGCACCAACGATCTGCTCATCCAGGTCGCTGCGCTCGCGCCCGTGCGGGAGAAGCTCACGCTCGAATCTGAACTGCAGGCGTACCGGACCCAGGCGATGGGTACCGACCTCACGTGGTCTGCGCTGACCGCGACGGCCGAGCTGGCACTGCCCGAGGACGTCGTCCTCGCGGGCTTCGCCCTCGCGCCAGCGTCGTTGTCCGTAGGCGACCACCCGAGTGCGGAGGTGGGCGTCACCGGCACGCTCACCCTGCACAGCGGGTCGCCCGCCGAGATTGTGCCGTATGTGCGCGCCCTGCGCGAGCTCCCGGGAGTGATGTCAGTTGTCACCGATGGTTGGCAGCTGCAGGCCGAGACTGACGAGGGGTACAGCTACCTGATCCGCGTCGTCGTCGACCAGTCGGTCTACACCGGCGCGTTCGCAGAGGAGGCAGGCGAGTGAACGGCCTCAACAAGCAGTTCATCAACATCATCGGCGTCGTCATCGTCGTCGCGGTGCTCATCGCGGGCGTCGCCCTGATCGCCCTGCCGATGTGGTCGCAGGCGCAGACCACCGATGCCAGCACGCGCAACGTGGCGCAGACGAATGCGATGTACCAGGCGCAGATCGATCAGCTGTCCGCGGCGGAGGCGCGCATCGACGAGATCGACGCGAACATCGCCGGTATGCGGACGGAGATCACGGCGTTCTCGAAGCTCGACGACGTGTTCGACATCGTCGTCGAGGCGGCCGAGAAGCATGAGCTGGTCCTCGACAAGGTCACGGCGTCGGATTCGGAGCCCTTCGCCTCGCGGGGCACGGGGGCGAGCACGGCTCCCGCAGACGGGAACGACGGTGGCACGGACGCGGGCTCACCGGCATCCGACCCGCCGAGCGGGCAGCGCCAGATCGCCGTGACGATCGAAGTGCCGGTGCCCGACGCCGTCACGGCGACCGCATTCATCGACGACCTGCGCGTGGGGCCGCGGCTCGTGCTGCCGATCGACGCGGCGCTCAACTCCTCGAACAACACGCTCACCGTGACCGTGCTCACCTTCATCCGGACGGAGGGCTGAGATGGCCGCCACCGACGTCACGCCGCTCATCGGACTGCTGGCCGAGGCTGGGCGCTCGCGCGCTTCGGATGTGCACCTCACGGCGAACCACCCGCCGTTGATGCGCGTCGACGGCAGCCTCGCGCCGATCCCGGGCTACCTCGACCCGACGACGACGAACTGGCTCGACTCGGCGCTGGGCGGCATGCTCACCAGCGACCAGATCGGCGAGTTCCGGCAGCGTGGCGAGGTCGACCTGTCGATCACGGTGCCGAACGTGGCCCGCTTCCGTGTCAACGTGTTCCGCCAGCTCGGCGAGGTCGCGGTCGCGCTGCGATTCATCCCCGACCAGACGAAGCCGCTGAACGAGCTCGGCGTGCCGATGATCGCCCGCGACCTCGTGATGAAACCCCGCGGGCTCGTCCTCGTCACCGGTCCCACCGGTTCGGGAAAGTCGACGACGCTCAGCGCGATGCTCGACATCGTCAACCAGACCAAGCCCGCGCACATCGTGACGGTCGAGGATCCGGTCGAGTTCCAGCACACGAGCAAGGTCGCGCTCATCCATCAGCGCGAGATCGGCAGCGACACCGCATCGTTCTCCGAGGCGCTGCGGCGCGTGCTGCGTCAGGACCCCGACATCATCCTGATCGGTGAGCTCCGTGACCCCGAGTCGATCTCGACCGCACTGACGGCCGCCGAGACCGGCCACCTCGTGCTGTCGACCCTGCACACCCAGAGCGCGGCGAAGTCGATCAACCGTATCGTCGACGCCTTCCCGCCCGACCAGCAGAACCAGGTGCGCACGCAGCTCGGCGACACGCTGCAGGGGATCATCACCCAGACGCTTCTGCCGAAGGCTCAGAGCAACGGGCGGGTCATCGCGACCGAGGTGCTCGTCAACACGCCCGCCATCGCCAACCTCATCCGCGAGGGCGAGGTGAGCCAGATCTACTCGATGCTGCAGGCCGGCGGCGGACTCGGCATGCACACGCTCGACCAGGATCTCAAGCGCCTCGTCGGCACGGGCGAGATCTCGATGGCCCTCGCGAAGGAGATGGCCGTCGACCCGAAGACGTTCGACGACACCCGCGTGCGTCCACTCGACCTCGACGCCGATGCCTGGACGATGCACGCATCCGAACGGCAGAGCCTGGGCTGGGGCAACTGATGTCACGGGGGAACGCATGTCACTGATCGAGGAATACACCTACCGCGCGATCGACGCGCGCGGCGGCGGGGTCGTCAGAGGCACGATCGAGGCGGCGAGTGAGAACGCGGTCGCCTCGAAGCTGCGCGCACAGGGGCTCACGCCGCTCGAAGTCGCACTCACCTCGAAGACCGGGCTGAACCGCGAGATCACGATCCCGGGCTTCGAGAAGAACGTCAAGGCCGACACCCTCGCGGTGTTCGCGAAGCAGATGGCGGGCCTCATCAACGCCGGTCTGCCGCTCATGCGCACGCTCGCGATCCTCACCGAGCAGGCCGAGGACAAGAAGCTCCAGGCGGCCCTGCTGCAGGTGCACGCCGCGGTCGAGCAGGGGCAGGCGCTCTCGCAGGCCATGGCCGCGCACGACCGCGTCTTCCCGCCGCTGATGGTGAGCATGGTGCGGGTCGGCGAGTCCGGCGGCTTCCTCGGCCAGGCGCTCACGAGCGTCGCGGCCACTTACAAGAACGAAGCCGAGCTGCAGAACAAGATCAAGTCGGCGACGACCTACCCGATGATCGTGCTGGTGATCGCCATCCTCGGCGTCATCGGCATGGTCACCTTCATCGTCCCCGTGTTCGCCGGCATGTTCACGAACCTGGGGTCGGAGCTGCCGCTGCCGACGCAGATCCTCGTGAACCTGTCGAACAACATGATCTGGATCCTGCCGCTGCTGATCGTCATCGGCGTGATCTTCTTCTTCTGGTGGCAGAGGAACAAGCACACCGAGAAGGTGCGGCGTGTCGTCGACCCGTGGAAGCTCAAGCTCCCCGTCTTCGGCCCGCTCGCCACCAAGATCGCCGTCGCGCGCTTCAGCCGCGGACTGTCGATGATGCTCAAGGCCGGCGTGCCGCTCGTGCAGGCGCTGTCGATCGTGGGGGAGGCCTCGAACAACTACAAGGTCGAGTCCGCCGTCCGCGCCGTGCAGGAATCGGTCAAGCAGGGCAAGTCGTTCTCGACCCCGCTGGCCAAGGCCGAGGTGTTCCCGCCGATGGTCGCGCAGATGGCATCGGTCGGCGAGGAGTCGGGCACGCTGCCCGACATGCTCGCGAGCATCGCGGACTTCTACGAGGGCGAGGTCGAGACCGCCACAGAGCAGCTGACCTCGGCGATCGAGCCGATCCTCATCGTCGGCATCGGCATCCTCATCGGTGGCATGGTCGTCTCGCTGTACATGCCGATCTTCTCGATCTACGGCGAACTGGGCAATTCGTAGCCCGTCACAGACTGCGGGGCGCGCGGCAGGGGAGGCCGCGTGCCCCGCTCCTTCTCCCGGCTCATCGGTTAGCAGTTGGTTCCGACAGTGGAACCGGTTCCACCCGTGGTTATCCACAGAACAAAGCCCCGGTCAGCATGAGAATAGTCTCACCCGCAATCGTGCATTTGTTCTAGACTCGTGGGGGTGGTGGGCGGTAAAGTGTGAGACATGAGTACTCCACTGGATGCCCTGGCCGCGGCGGTCGACACCGCCCGCGCCCTGTGGCCGGCCGGGGAGACGGTCGACGGGGTGGAGGCGGGGCGGCTGGTCGCGCTCAACGACGCGCTCGGGAACGTGCGGCGGTTGACGGAGGCGGCGGCGGTGAAAGTCGCCGCGGAGATCTCCCGGCAGTCCCGCCCCGAACTGGGGGCTGACTCCCTGGCCAAACAGCAAGGATTCCGCAACGCCCAGACCCTGCTGGCCGCCACCCTCGGCACCACCACCGGGGAAGCGGTCCGGTTGGTGAAAGTCGGCGACGCGACCGCGCCGCGAGTGCTGCTGACCGGGGAGAAAGCCCCGGCGAAGTACCCGCACGTGGCCGCCGCGCTGTCGCGGGGTGTACTGGGGAAGGATGCGGCGGCGGTGATCATCGGCATGCTGGACCGTGTCGCCCTCACCGCGGGGCGTGCCGCGGTCGAGGAGGCGGAGATGACCCTCGCGCAGCAGGCCGCCGGGTTGACGTTGGACGCACTGCAGAAGGTGGTCGCGCGGGCCGAGGCGTACCTGGATCCCGACGGCGTCGCACCGCGCGAAGAGGAACTCCGCGCGAAGGAGCACCTCCGCCTCCGGGAAGACCGCGAGGGTGGCCTGCAGCTGTCGGGATACTTCGGTCCCGAGAGCGCGGCAGCGATCCGCGCCGCGATCGACGGGTTCGTCACCGCGGCCCTTGCCGCGCAGCACAACGGCCGGCCCGAGCCGGCGGGGCCAGGCCGGGCCGCGACGAGCGACGCGGCGGGGAACGATTCCGCCGTCGCCTGCGACGCTCCCACGCGCGACACCCCCGCCGCGGACGACCTCCTCGCCGACGAACTCATCGATTCCGGCCGCCGGTCGATCCCGCAGTTGCAGGCCGACGCGTTGGCGGCGATCTGCACCCACCTGCTCGGCTGCGAGAACAAGGATGTCCCGCTTCAGGGCGCGACCATCGTCGTCCGCGTCGCCCTGGAAGATCTGGAGGCGGGGACGGGGTTCGGGAGCATCGACGGTGCCACCGCGCCGGTATCGATCGGCACGGTCCGGCGCATGGCCGCCGACGCCGGTGTGATCCCCTGCGTCCTCGGCGGCGAGTCCGAGGTCCTCGACTGGGGGCGCCAGAAGCGCCTGTTCACCCGGGCGCAGCGTCTCGCCCTGGTGGAACGTGACGGCGGGTGCGCGGTGTGCGGCGCCCCGCCGGGACACACGAAAGTGCATCACCTCGCGTGGTGGAAACGCGATACCGGCCCCACCGACCTGAACAACGGGATCCTGCTGTGCACGTCGTGTCACCACCGAGTCCACGACAACGGCTGGACCATCCGCATCGACGGTGTCGGTGCCAACGCGAAAGTCTGGTTCATCCCCCCGCCCTGGATCGACCAGGACCAGACCCCACGACTCGGCGGACGGCGCCGCTACGACTACGTGCCCGCGGCGTGAATCCCGGCAGAGACCGCTGATCTCGATGCATCCGCGCTCTGCGCGAGCACTCGATCCAGGACGGGGGCAGAATGGCGCATCAGACCGAGACGCGCAGGACCTCTTCGATCGTCGTGATGCCCTGCTGCACCTTGCTGAAGCCGTCTTCGCGGAGCGAGACCATGCCCTCCTTGATGGCGATCGCCCGCATCTCGGTACCCGTCGCGTGCGCGACCACCATCTGCTCGAGCTGCTCGCTCACCGTCATCACCTCGTGCAGCGCGACCCGCCCGCGATACCCCGTCCCGGAGCACGCCTGGCAGCCGACCGCCTTGTACAGCACGGGGGGATCGGCGGGGTTGTGCGGGAACCGCACCGAGTCGAGCACCTCGCGCGCCTCGGTGTAGGCCTCGCGGCACTTCATGCACAGGCGTCGCGCCAGACGCTGCGCCACGATCGCCGACAGCGCCGTCCCGACGAGGAACGGCTCGCAGCCGATCTCGACGAGTCGCGTCAGCGCGCTCGGCGCGTCGTTGGTGTGCAGCGTCGACAGCACGAGGTGACCGGTCAGGGCCGCCTCGATCGAGATCGTCGCCGTCTCCTGGTCACGGATCTCACCGACCAGCACCACGTCGGGGTCCGACCGCAGGATCGACCGCAGCGCGGCCTGGAACGTCATCCCCGCCCGCTGATTCACCTGCACCTGGTTGATCCCGGCCATCCGGTACTCGACCGGATCCTCCACGGTGATCACGTTGATGCGCGGATTGGCGACGGTGTTGAGAGCCGTGTACAGCGTCGTCGACTTGCCCGAGCCGGTCGGGCCGGTCACGAGGACCATGCCGTGCGGGCGCTCGATCGAGCCGCGGAATCGCCGCTCGTTGATCATCGAGAAGCGCAGATCCGCCATCGTGAGGGACTGCGCCGAGCTGTCGAGGATGCGCATGACGATCTTCTCGCCCCACACCGTCGGCAGCGTCGCCAGACGCAGGTCGATCTGCCGTCCGTCGTGGTGCACCGACAGACGCCCGTCCTGCGGCTTGCGGCGCTCGGCGATGTCGACCGACGCCATGATCTTCAGGCGCGAGATCACGCCGTCCTGGATCGCCCGGTCAGCCCGCTGCATCTCGTGCAGCACGCCGTCGATGCGATACCGCACGGTCAGCTGCTTCTCGCCCGGCTCGATGTGGATGTCGCTCGCGCGGTCGCTGATCGCCTGCGAGATGAGCAGGTTCACGAACCGGACGATCGGCGCATCGTCCTGCGCGTCCTCGAGCGACTCGGTGGCGCCCGGCCCGCTGTCGGCCGCGGCGCTCTCACCGATCTGCTCGGACAGGTCGCTGAGCTCCTCGTCGGAGCGCAGGAAGCGCGCGAACGCGGCGGCGAGGGCATCGGCCGCGACGACCGCCGGACGGATGTTCAGCTCGGTCGCCGTCGTGATGTCGTCGATGGCGATGATGTCGGTGGGGTCGACCATGCCGACGGTCAGGCTGCGACGCCCGCGCTCGATCGGAATGAGCTGGTAGCGCCGGCACAGCGTCGCCGGCACGGTCCCGACGGTCTCGGCCGACAGATTGAGCGACGTCAGGTCGATGAACGGGTATCCGGTCTGGGCGGCGACGCCCTCCGCCACCTGCGTCTCGGTGGCCAGCTGCGCCTCGACGAGTCGACGGCGCAGATCAGCGCCGTCACCGTATTCGGCAACGGCGTCCCACATGACCTCCGCGCGCACTACCCCAGAGCGCACGAGGGTTTCGGCGAGTCCCTTCACGTGAACCCCTTCCCCTGCCGCTATCATATGGCCCCGGTGTCACTGTTGTGAACAGTGAGATTCATGTGACTGCTGTGGTCGGATGCCGCGCTGTCAACCCCCTGAATCCGGGTCGGCGCGTTGGCTAGTCTGGCGCGATGGAAGCCAAGCAGATCATCGCGCGCACGATCGCCTGGGTGCTTCGGCTCAAGGTCGTCCGCGCGTTCCTGCGCTACAGCGAACACCGTGGCCCGGTCCTCGCCGACAGCGTCACCTACCGCACCCTCTTCAGCGTCTTCGCCGGTGTGCTCCTCGGCTTCTCGATCGCAGGGCTCTGGCTCGCCGGCAACCCTGAGGCGATGCAGGCGCTCCTCGACGCCGTCGACAACGCCGTGCCCGGCCTCACCTCGTTCGTCGACCCGTCGAACATCGCCTTGCCCGCCGGCCTGTCCATCGCCGGCGCGCTCTCACTCGTCGGTCTGATCGGCGCCGCGATCGGCGCAATCGGCACGCTGCGCACGGCGATCCGCATGATCGCCGACCAGATCACCGACGATCTCGCCTTCTACTGGGTCCTGCTGCGCAACCTCGCCCTCGCGATCGGCATCGGCGTCGCCCTCGGCGCCTCGGCGGCGGCGACCATCCTGGGCACGGCCGGCATCGGTCTCGTCAGCGCGTGGTTCGGTCTGCCCGACGACCACCCGCTCATGACGTTCGGCAGCCGCGGCATCGTCATCGTCGTGACCTTCTTGCTGGATGCCGTCGTGATCGCCGTCCTCTTCCGGGTGCTCTCGGGAGTGCCCGCCCGCGGTCGCGTGCTCTGGAGCGGCGCCCTGCTCGGCGCGGTCGGGCTCATCGTCCTGCAGCAGCTGTCGGGCCTGTTCGTCGGAGGCGCTTCGTCGAACCCGCTGCTCGCCTCGTTCGCCTCGCTCATCGCGCTGCTGCTGTGGTTCAACCTGTCGGCGCAGGTGATCCTCATCGCGTCCTCGTACATCGTCACGGGCGTCGAGGAGGAGCAGGACCGCGTCCGCGCCCGGCACGGGGCCGGCACCTTCGCGCAGCGCCGCGTCCGCCGCGCCGAGGATGCCGTCCGCGTCGCGACCGACGAGCTGCGCGCCGCCCGCGCGGTCGAGTCCGAGGAGCGCGCCGCGCGCGCCCGCGCCGACGAAGGGACACCGCAGTGAGCGAGCTCGTCCGCGTCCCCACCTATACCGCCGCGCAGGTCCGTGCCGCCGAAGCGCCGCTGCTGACAGCGGGGGAGCCGCTCATGGCGCGCGCCGCCGCCGCACTCGGCCACCTCGTGCGCGGCGAGCTCGCCGGCGACACCGACACCCGCGCGACCGGCTCCCACGCCGCCGCAAGCACGGGCCGCGGTCGCATCCTCGTACTCGCCGGCAGCGGCGACAACGGCGCCGACGCGCTCTACGCGGCATCCGCCCTCGCCGACGTCGCCGACGTCGACATCGTCCTCACCGGCTCGCGCGCCCACCCCGAAGCCCTCGCCGCAGCCCGTGCCACCGGCGCCACGCCGATCGACGTCGCCGACGTCGATCCCCGCGCATACGACATCGTCATCGACGGCATCCTCGGCATCGGCACCGCCGCCGATCCGGCGCTGCGCGGTGTCGCCCGGCGCGTCGTGTCCGCACTCCTTCCGGCCGTTCGCGAAGGGCGCCCGCGCGTCGTCGCCGCCGACCTGCCCAGCGGGCTCCACCCCGACACGGGGGAGACGTCCGACGACGTCGTGCTCCCGGCATCCCTCACCGTCACCTTCGGAGCGGTCAAGGCGGGGCTGCCCGCCGCGCCGCACGTGACGGGCCGGATCGTCCTCGTCGAGCTGGGACTGCGACTGCCGGACGGCGGCGGCACGGCGGACGTCGCACGCTACGTCCACGTCACGGGTGTGTGAACTCTCCGCGTCTTCGCTCTGGGAACGGTCACAGCGCGCGAGCGGAGTGTGTACCTTCGTAGGGTGCCCGCAGAAGACCTCGCCTCCGCCGTTCCGGCCGCCACCCATCCGCTCGCGCTCGCGCCGGTCGTCGGCCCCGCCAGCACCGTCGACGGATTCGTACGCCAGTTCCTGCGCAACCTGAACTACGAGCGCGGCGTGCCGCTGTCGGCCTCGAGCGCCAACGACCGGTACTTCGCGTTCGCCATGACCGTCCGCGACTACCTCATGGCGCGCTGGCTCGAAGACGTGCGCCGTCAGCGCGAGGTGCAGGCCAAGGGCGTCTGCTACCTCTCCGCCGAGTACCTCCTCGGCCGCCAGCTCGACAACAACCTGCTCGCGTCGGGCCTCACCGACATCGCGACCGAGGCGATGGCCGCCTGCGGCATCGACATCGACGACCTGCGTCAGCTCGAGGTCGAACCCGGCCTCGGCAACGGCGGCCTCGGCCGGCTCGCCGCCTGCTTCATCGACTCGCTCGCCACGATGGGGGTGCCCAACGTCGGCTACGGCATCCGCTACGAGTACGGCATCTTCCGGCAGACCTTCGTCGACGGCCAGCAGGTCGAGCAGCCCGACTCGTGGCTCACGATGGGATCGCCGTGGGAGTTCCCGCACCCCGAGGCCGCGCAGACGATCTCGTTCGGCGGACACACCGAGACCTACGACGACGAGGGCATCACGCGCACCCGCTGGGTGCCGTCGTGGAACGTGCTGGCCGTCCCGTACAACTACATGGTCCCCGGCTACCAGAACGGCCGCGTCAACACCCTCCGCCTGTGGAGTGCCACGGCGACGAACTCGTTCGACCTGCGCGTCTTCAACGCCGGCGACTACGAGGAGGCCGTCCGCGCGCAGACCTACGCCGAGAACATCTCCAAGGTGCTCTACCCCGAGGACTCGACGCCGCAGGGCAAGGAGCTGCGTCTGCAGCAGCAGTACTTCTTCGTCGCGGCATCCATTCACGACTTCCTCGACTACCTGCTCGCCGATGACTTCGACCTGACCGCGCTGCCCGACCGGGTCATCTTCCAGCTCAACGACACGCATCCCGTGATCGGTGTCCCGGAGCTCATGCGCGTGCTCGTCGACGAGAAGAAGCTCGACTGGGATCTCGCCTGGCAGATCACCCAGCAGTGCTTCGCCTACACGTGCCACACCCTGCTGCCCGAAGCACTCGAAGTGTGGTCGGTCGAACTGCTCGGTCGGCTGCTGCCGCGCCACCTCGAGATCATCTACCGCATCAACGACGAGTTCCTCGCCCAGGTGCGCGAGCGCTTCGGCGACGACGAGATGCGCATCCGCGACATGTCGATCATCGCCGAGTTCCCCGAGCGCAGCGTGCGCATGGCCTATCTCGCCACGGTCGCCGGGTCCAAGGTCAACGGCGTCGCCGAGCTGCACTCGCAGCTGCTGCGCGAGAAGGTGCTGCCCGCCTTCGACGAGTTCTTCCCCGGCAAGTTCACGAACGTCACCAACGGCGTCACGCCGCGCCGCTTCGTCCGCCTCGCCAACCCCGGACTGTCGCAGCTGATCACCGACGCGATCGGCTCCGGCTGGCTCACCGACCTCGGACGCCTGCGCGAACTCGAGGTGCACGCCGAGGATCCGCGGTTCCGCGCGGCGTTCCGCGACGTCAAGGCCGCCAACAAGCGCATCCTGTCGACGGTGCTGCACGAGCGTGATGGATTCGACGTCAGCGAGGGCCACATGCTCGACGTCATGGTCAAGCGCCTGCACGAGTACAAGCGTCAGATGCTCAAGCTCCTGCACATCGTCACGCAGTACGAGCAGATCGTGTCGGGCCGCGTCGCCGCCGCCGACGTCACCCCGCGCACCGTCGTCTTCGGGGCCAAGGCCGCCCCGGGGTACGTCATGGCCAAGCGCATCATCCACCTCATCAACGCCGTCGGATCGGTCGTCAACGCCGACCCGCGCGTCGAGGGGCGCCTGAAGGTGCTGTTCCCGCCGAACTACAACGTGACCCTCGCCGAGCGGCTCATCCCGGCCGCCGACCTGTCCGAGCAGATCTCGCTTGCCGGCAAGGAGGCCTCGGGCACCGGAAACATGAAGTTCGCGCTCAACGGCGCCCTCACGATCGGCACCGACGACGGCGCGAACGTCGAGATCCGGCAGCTCGTCGGCGACGACCACTTCTTCCTGTTCGGCCAGAGCGAGCCCGAGGTCGAGGCGCTCTGGGCGCGCGGATACCACCCTGCCGAGTTCTACCAGAGCGATGAGAACCTGCGCCGCGCGATGGACCTCATCGCCTCGGGCGCGTTCTCGGGCGGCGACCGCTCGGTCTTCGAGCCGATCGTCTCGAACCTGCTCTACGACGACCGGTTCATGGTCCTCGCCGACTACTCGTCGTACCTGGCGGCTCAGCAGCGCGTGGATGCCGCCTATGCCGACGAGGAGGCCTGGACGCGGTCCGCGATCCTCAACGTCGCCCGCACGGGGTTCTTCTCGTCCGACCGCTCGATGCGCGACTACATCGAGCGCATCTGGCACACGCCGCCCGCGTTCTGATCTCGGCGCGCTACGGCATCCACCCGTTCGGCAGTCGCTTGCGCACAGCTGAACGTCCGGGCTGGTCTGGCTCGGGGCTTCGGCAGTCGCTTGCGCACAGTGTTTCGGGCCGGGACTGTGCCCGAGCGACTGCTGAGCGTCGGGCTGGTGAGCGCGCGAGCTGGTGAGCGTCGGGCCGGGGCCGACACGGCCGAGGCTCCGGCCGGCGCGCTATCGCGCGTAGCGCTCGACGAACGCGCGCAGGATCGTGCCCGTGTGGGTCACCGGCATCCGTCGCACGGCGCCGAGGGTGAGCTCGAGCTCGTCGGCGGCGAAGTACCCGTAGTCCGCGTACGCGTGGATCCGCGTCGTGATGCCGTCGACGTCGAGCTCCGGGTGGAACTGCGTCGCGTACACGTTCCGCCCGACGCGGAACATCTGCACGGGGCACGCCGGCGACATCGCCAGCAGCGTCGCCGACGACGGCAGCACCGTGATCGCCTCTTTGTGGCCGACGAACGCCGCGAACGTGTCGGGCAGCCCCGCCAGCAGCGGATCGGCGGCGCCCTCTGCGGTCCGCGTGACCTCGACGACGCTGATCGGCTCGCGGTATGTCCCATCGATCACGGCGCCCTGGTGCGCGCCGACCGTGCCGACGCCGTAGCAGGCGCCGAGGAAGGGGAAGTCCCGCGCGACGACCTCGTCGAGCAGCCCCGCGAACTCCGCCTCGACCCGCCGCTGCACGGCGGACTTGCGCTCCCACGGGTCGGACGCGTTGAACGGCCCGCCGCCCACGAAGATGCCCGACAGCGCGTCGAGATCGATCTCCGGCATGGGGTCCGACTCGAGGCGCACCCGGATCAGATCGCGCTCCTCGAGACCCGCATAGCGCAGGAACAGCGCGTACTCCTCGTCGGCGGGGACGTCCTCCGCGCGAGTGGCCAGGAGCAGGAACGGTCGCATGGATCTATCCTGGCAGGGACGGTCGCACACCCCGCGATCGCGACAGGGACGTCGCAAGGGAGAACCCCATGTCCACGATTGCCTGGATCGGACTCGGCCACATGGGTGCGCCGATGACCGCTCACCTCGTCTCCGCCGGACACACCGTGCGCGGCGTCGACATCGATCCGAGAGCCGCCGCGGCCGCCGCCGAGCGGGGCGTCGAGATCGTCCCGACGATCGCCGCCGCCCTCGACGGCGCCGACGCCTGCGTCACCTCGCTGCCCAGGCCCGAGCACGTGCGCGCCGTCTACGCCGAGATCTTCGAGCGGGCGGATGCCGGTGCCCTCCTGCTCGACACCTCGACCGTCGACGTCGCGACCTCGCGCTGGTGCCACGACGAGGCAGCGGCTCGGGGGCTCGACTTCGTCGACGCGCCGATCTCGGGCGGCACCGCCGGCGCCGAGGCGCACACGCTCACCTTCATGCTCGGCGGCGGCCCCGACGCCGTGGAGCGTGCCCGCGCGCTCGTGGCGCCGATGGCCGGCGCCGTCATCGCGTGCGGAGGACCGACCACCGGCATCGCGGCCAAGCTCGTCAACAACATGATGCTGTTCGTCAACGTCATGGGCATGGCCGAGGCGTCGCAGCTGGCCGAGCAGCTCGGCCTGGACCACCGCGTCTTCTGGGACGTCGCGAGCGTCTCGTCCGGCTCGTCGTGGGCGCTGCGCACCTGGTACCCGGTGCCCGGCGTCGTCGAGACCGCCGCCGCCAACCGCGGCTTCGCCGCGACCTTCTCGGTCGACCTCGCGCGCAAGGACTGCGCCCTCGCGGTGCAGGCCGGTCACGACACGGGCGTGCCCCTCGCCGCCGCGGAGCTCGCCCTCTCACAGCTCGACGAGCTCGTCGCCGAGGGCCTGGGCGGCATGGACTGCACGCTCGTCACCCGATTCGCCACCCCCGACGGAACCCTGCGCGGCTACGAGCCGGCGGCAGGGGCGGACTGAGAGGAGAACCCCATGAGCACCACCACCGTCGACACCACTGAGATCACCGGCATCCCGCATGTCATCGGCGGCGCACGCGTGCACGCCGAGGGTCGCACGGCGCCGGTCTTCAACCCGGCCACCGGCCAGCAGACCGGCGAGGTCGCCCTCGCATCGGCCGACCTCGTCCACGAGGCCGCCCGCATCGCGCGCGACGCGCAGCGCGCCTGGCGGGACACGCCGCTCGGGCGCCGCCAGGCGCTCATGTTCCGGCTGCGCGAGATCATCTCCTCGCGGGCCGACGAGCTGGCCCGCGTCATCACCGCCGAGCACGGCAAGACCGTCGCCGACGCCCTGGGCGAGGTGGCACGCGGTCTCGAGAACGTCGAGTTCTGCACGAGCCTCACGCACCACCTCAAGGGCGCCTACTCCGAGCAGATCGCCGGAGGCGTCGACGTGCATCAGGTGCGCCAGCCGATCGGGGTCGTCGCGTGCATCACGCCGTTCAACTTCCCGGCCATGGTGCCGCTGTGGATGGTCACCACCGCGATCGCCGCGGGCAACGCCGTCATCCTCAAGCCGAGCGAGCGCGACCCCTCGGCGGCGGTGTGGATCGCCGACGCGTTCGCCGAGGCGGGTCTGCCGCCCGGCATCCTGAACATCGTCCACGGCGACAAGGAGGCCGTCGACGCCATCCTGGACGATCCCGTGATCCGCGCCGTCTCGTTCGTGGGGTCCACGCCCGTCGCGCGGCACATCTACTCCGGCGCGGCCGCGCACGGCAAGCGCGTGCAGGCCCTCGGCGGGGCGAAGAACCACATGGTCGTCATGCCCGACGCCGATCTGGACGGCGCGGCCGACGCCGCCGTGTCGGCCGGGTACGGCTCGGCGGGGGAGCGCTGCATGGCCATCTCGGTCGTCGTCGCCGTGGGCGCCATCGCCGACGAGCTCGTCGCGAAGATCGCCGCACGCCTCGGCGGGCTGCGCGTCGGGGACGGCGCTGACGCCGCGACCGAGATGGGTCCGCTCATCACCCGCGACGCCCTCGACCGGGTGCGCGGGTTCGTCGACGGCGCTGCCGCCGACGGCGGACGCCTCGTCGTGGACGGCCGTGAGCTCGCTGTCGACGGGGACGGCTTCTTCATCGGGCCCTCGCTGGTGGATGCCGTGACCCCCGGCATGCGCGTCTACGACGAGGAGATCTTCGGCCCCGTCCTGTCGGTGGTCCGCGTGCCCGACTACGACGCCGCGGTCGCGCTGATCAACGCGAGCCGCTACGCCAACGGCACCGCCGTGTTCACCCGCGACGGCAAGACGGCGCGGCAGTTCGAGTACGACATCGAGGTCGGGATGGTGGGCGTCAACGTGCCGATCCCGGTGCCGGTCGGCTCGTTCTCGTTCGGCGGGTGGAAGGACTCGCTGTTCGGCGACACGCACATGTACGGGCCCGAGGCGTTCGACTTCTACACGCGACGCAAGGTCGTCACGACCCGTTGGCCCGATCCCAGCGAGAGCCAGATCAGTCTCGGGTTCCCGACGCACTGACCGCACTAGTCTGGATCCAGGAGGTCACCATGGCCATTGCGCGACTGCACGGAGGCCCGCTCGACGGGCAGATCATCCCGCTCGACGATGCGAGCTCGGACCGGCTGATCCTGCCCTACAGCGAGACCCAGCTCGTCTACGCCCGCGAGGGCGGCCTCGAGAACACCGGTGAGGGCGACGGGCCCACCGAGGCGGAGTTCCGCTTCGTCGCGTCGTCGGACGACATCGATCCGGACCCCGACGGCCGCGACGAGTGAGCGCACCCGCACACTCCCTCGAGATCGAGCGCAAGTACGACGTCGACGAGGCCACGCCGCTGCCGGACTGGGCGGCGCTGCCGGGGGTCGCCGAGATCGGCGCGCCCGAGCCGCGCTCCCTGGACGCGCGCTACCTCGACACGGCGGACGCCGCGCTGGCGCGCGCCCTGACGGCGCTGCGCCGGCGGACCGGCGGACCGGACGAGGGGTGGCACGTCAAGCGCTCGACCCCCGAGGGCAAGCTCGAGACGCACTGGCCGCTCGAGACGCATGGGCCACTCGGCGACGCGGCAGATGCGACAGACGCGAACGAGCCGGTCGTCCCTGCCGCGATCGTCGCGGCGCTCGCGCCGATCGCGACCCCGCCGTTCGCGGTGATCGCGCGCATCCGCAACGAGCGCACGGCCTACGCGCTGCGCGACGCGGCCGGGGGAGTGATCGCCGAATTCGTCGACGACCGTGTCACCGCGACCGACCTGCGCCGCGGTGCGGCGGTGGCGGGCGGGAACGGCGCCGCCGCCCAGGGTGCGGAGACCTCCTGGCGCGAGTGGGAGCTCGAACTCGGCCCCGCCGCACCGACCTCGGCGGCCGCGCGCGCCGCGCTGTTCGCCGCCGCGGACGCGCTCGTCATCGCCGCAGGAGGCCGCGTCGCGGCATCCGGATCGAAGCTCGCCCGCGCGCTCGGCGCCGCGTAGCCCGTCCGTCAGACGTAGCCCGTCCGTCAGACACTGACGCCGCCCCCGGCTTCGGTTGGGGCGGCGTCAGTCGTGGGAGCCAGGCTACCTCAGCCCGCGATCCCGCGAGCGATGGCGAGCCGGGCGCTCAGAGGTTGATCATGTGGCCGGTCAGGCCGTGGAACGCCTCCTGCAGTGCCTCGGAGAGCGTCGGGTGCGTGTGGACGTTGCGCGCCGCCTCGAGCGCGGTGAGGTCCCACTTCTGCGCGAGGGTGAGCTCGGGCAGCAGCTCCGACACGTCGGGGCCGATGAGGTGGCCGCCGAGCAGCTCGAGGTGCTCGGCGTCGGCGACGAGCTTGACGAAGCCGATCGGCTCGCCCAGGCCGTTCGCCTTGCCGTTGGCCGAGAACGGGAACTTCGCGACCTTGACGTCGTAGCCGGCGTCGCGCGCCTGCTGCTCGGTGAGCCCGAACGAGGCGACCTGCGGCGAGCAGAACGTCGCCCGAGGCATGAAGCGGTAGTCGCCCAGCGTCTGGGTCTCGGCCTTGCCGATCGTCTCGGCGGCGACGACCGCCTGCGCCTCGGCGACGTGGGCCAGCTGCAGCTTCGCGGTGACGTCGCCGATCGCGTAGACGCCCTCGACGTTCGTGCGCATGTGGTCGTCGATGTCGATCGCGCCGCGCTCGGTGAGCTTCACGCCGGTGTTCTCGAGGCCGAAGCCCTCCACCCGCGGGGCGAATCCGATCGACATGAGCACCTTGTCTGCCTCGATCTGCCCCTTCGCGCCGTCGGCGTTGGCCGAGTACGACACGGTGACCTTGTCGCCCGAGTCGACGACCGACTCGACCTTGGTCGAGGTGAGGATCTCGACGCCGTACTTCTTGTACTGGCGCTGGATCTCCTTCGACACCTCGACGTCCTCGTTCGGCAGCGCGCGGTCGAGGAACTCGATGATCGTCACCTTGACGCCGTAGTTGGTCAGGACGAAGGCGAACTCCATGCCGATCGCGCCGGCGCCGACGATGACGATCGACTTCGGCAGGTCGCGCGTGAGGATCTGCTCCTCGAACGTCACGACGTTCTCGCTCAGCTGCACGCCGGGCAGCAGGCGCACGGTCGATCCGGTCGCGATGATGACGTTGTCGAAGGTGACGGACTCCTTCGAGCCGTCGGCCTTGGTCACCTCGATGGCCTTGGGGCCCGTGAACGAACCGCGGCCCTCGTACTCGGTGACCTTGTTCTTCTTCATCAGGAAGTGGATGCCCTTGACGTGGGTGTCCGCGACCTTGCGGCTGCGGTCGAACGCCGCGCCGAAGTCGAACTGCACGTCACCGCGGATGCCGAACAGATCGGCCTTGTGGGTGAAGGTGTGCGCGAGGTCGGCGTTCTTCAGAAGAGCCTTGGAGGGGATGCAACCGACGTTGAGGCACACACCGCCCCAGTACTTCTCTTCGATGATGGCGACCGAGAGTCCCAACTGGGCAGAACGCACAGCCGCGACATAGCCGCCGGGGCCGGCACCGAGGATGACGACGTCGTAATGAGGCATGCCTCAAGCCTAGTCCTCGCGTCGTGCCCGCAGACGCGCGACCAGGAGGTACACGAGCGCTCCGCCGACGCCGACGGCGATGACGCCCAGCACGGCGAACACGACGACCCAGGGCGAGCCCCCGGCATCCGCGTCGCCGGGCGCGGCGGCGCAGGGCTCGGCGGATCCGCCCTCGCCGACCGTGAACGCGTACTCGCCCGAGATCGGGTGCGTGTCGCTGGAGACCACGCGCCAGACGACGGTGACCGTCCCGGTCGCGGTGCCGGCCAGCGGCTGGGTCACGCGCGTGCCGTCGAGGACCGGATCGCCGGCGGTCAGCGACCGGCACGAGGCGTCGAGCACCTCGACCACCGTCGTGCCGGCATCGTCGAGGAGGACGCCGCTGAAGGTGAGGGTGAGGGATGCCGGCAGCTCGGCGACCACGGCACCCGCCGCCGGATCGGCGCCGATGAGCTCGTCATGCGCCGCCGCGGGCGCGGCCGCTCCGAACAGCACGAGCAGCACGCCGAGGAGCAGGGCGGGGAGGGTGCGCGCCGAACCGCGCCGGCCACGAAACGAAGTCGTCACACACTCGACCCTAACCGGCCCTGTCGCCCGCGCGGCCGTCGGCCTAGCATGGCGATCAGGCGGGCGCTCCTGCCCGTCCGAGCCGGATCACTCCGAGGAAGCGAGGTGCGGGATGGACGCCATGATGAGAGACGCCATGACCGCCGACATGATGTCGATGGAGGGCATGCCCGAGATGGACATGGCCATGATGCAGGCGTGCATGGACGCGTGCGCCGCGTGCGAGCAGGCGTGCACCGTGTGCTCGGTCCAGATGATGGACGGGCGGATGATGGACTGCGCGCCGGCGTGCATGAACTGCGCGGACATGTGCAACACGATGATGCGCGCGATGATGCGCATGCAGGGGATGACCCCGGCGGCGATGACCGCGATGCTCGACGCGTGTATCGCGATGTGTCAGATGTGCATGGACATGTGCATGCCGCACGCCGACATGAGCCCCGTCTGCAAGATGTGCGCCGACGCGTGCAAGGCGTGCATGGATGCCTGCATGGCCATGCGCTCGGCCATGATGGCCTGAGCGCTCAGCCCAGTTCGAGCGCGTTGTACTGGCGACCGCCGACGGACAGCACGTGGTAGCGCGGGTGCAGCGCGACCGGCTCGCCGACGACGGCGGCGTCCGTCGCGCCCGCGCCGTTCCAGATCTCGATGCGCGTGCCGTCGGCGACCGTGTGCAGCACGAGCGTGCCGTCGGTCGCATCGACGGCGGAGACCACGGCATCCACCCATTCGGTCGGCGTGGCCGAGACCAGGCGCGCCTGGATGAGGTGCACCGCGTGACCCGGCGCGAACGAGGAGCAGGCGCCGCCGCGCGCGCACATGCAGATCGCGACCTGACGCGCCGGGGCGGTCTTCAGGCGGTTCTGCGATGTCGACACGAGAGTGCTCCTTGTCATCCGGTTCGGTGTTCGACAGGCTAGGCGGATGACGCTCCGCGTGTCGTGCCCGACGACATAAGCGGAAACACAGCGCAACGTGAACATGCACCGGCGACGGTGCCGAATCGCCGCTTCCGCGCAACGGCCCATCCGTTAGTGTGGAGGTCAGGGAGGACACTGTGGACGAGAAGCGATCCGACGACGAGATCCGGCGCGATGCCGACGCGTCGTCACGCCCGCACCCCAACGACACGACGCAGACCTTCGGCCACGATTCGGATCTGTCCTTCATCCCGTTCGGCAGCGATCTGAACGAGGCCGAGCTCGAGGCGATCGCGGCGCTGCCGTCGCGCTCCGCGCTGCTGCTGGTGCGCTCCGGTCCCACCGCCGGCGCCCGCTACCTGCTCGACACCGACGTGACCACCGTCGGCCGCCACCCCGAAGCGGACATCTTCTTCGACGACGTGACCGTGTCGCGCCGTCACGCCGAGGTCACGCGCACCGGCACCGTCTTCGAGATGGTCGACCAGCGCTCCCTCAACGGCACCTACGTCAACGGCGAGCGCGTGGACCGCGCCGTCCTCACCGACGGTGCCGAGGTGCGCATCGGCAAGTTCCGGCTGAACTTCTTCCTGTCGCCCGTCGATCGGGGGCAGGTGACGGTCGGGTGACCCCGGCCGCCTCCCCGCGTGGACGGTCGTCGGCCGCCGGCTATCTCAGCATCGGCCAGGTCCTCGCACGCCTCACCCCCGACTTCCCCGCGCTGAGCGCGAGCAAGCTCCGCTTCCTCGAAGTCCAGGGCATCGTCGCGCCCGTGCGCACCGAGTCCGGCTACCGCAAGTTCTCGCCCGTCGATGTCGAGCGCCTGCGCAGCGCGCTGACGATGCAGCGCGACTACGGCATCCCGCTGGCGCGCATCCGCGAGTACCTCGACGAGCACGGGCCCGAGGCCGCGGCGGCCGCCGTGCCCGCCTCCATCGTGCAGACGGCGCGTCGCTACCGCCGCGACGAGATGCTCGCCTCGGCCGGCGCGAAGCCGGCGCTGCTCAACGACGCCGTCACGGCGGGCCTCATCGCGGCCGCGGAGACGTACGACGAGCGTGCGCTCGGGCTGCTGCGCGCGCTCGTGGCACTCGAAGCCCACGGCATCCAGCCCCGCCATGTGCGCGGCGTGCGGCAGGCCGCCGAACGCGAGGTGGCGCTCGTGGAGAGCGCGCTGGCACCGCTGCTGCGGCGGACGGATGCCGGTGCCCGCGGCCGCGCGAACGAACTGGCTCCCGAGCTGGTCCGCCGCATCGACGAGCTGCGGACCGCCTTCGTGCAGGCGGCGCTGGACCGGCTGTCGCCCTGACCCGGACGCGACACGCCGACGCGCTGAGAGCGGATGTCGTTGCCGCGTGCCGCTCCCTCATCTAGCGTGGAAGAACCCGAACAACAGCAGGAGGCGAAATGACCGCGCATGATGCGCTCGGCGGCGAGCCGCAGTTCGCCACCGACCTGCTGTTCACGGACGGGCTGCCGCAGATGGACAACGAAGTCGGCTACCGCGGGGCGCAGGCCGCCCGTGCCGCCGGCATCACGTACCGCCAGCTCGACTACTGGGCACGCACCGAGCTGGTCCAGCCCACGGTCCGCGGTGCCTCGGGCTCCGGGTCGCAGCGCCTGTACGGCTTCCGCGACATCCTCGTGCTCAAGCTCGTCAAGGGACTTCTCGACACGGGCATCTCACTGCAGCAGATCCGTGTCGCTGTCGATCAGCTGCGCGCCGCCGGCATCCGCGATCTTGCGGGCACGACGCTCATGAGCGACGGCGCCTCGGTCTACCTGTGCACTTCGAACGACGAGGTCATCGACCTCATCAGCCGCGGTCAGGGCGTGTTCGGCATCGCCGTCGGCAAGGTGCTGCGCGAGGTCGAGTCGACGCTCGTCGAGTTCGACCCCCAGGCGCCGGACCCGGTCGACGAGCTCGCCGCGCGCCGCGCCAAGCGCACCGCCTGACCCCGAGGTCGTATCTCGCGCGTCGAGGTCGTATCTCGTGCGTCGAGGTCGTATCTCGCGCGCCGAGGTCGTATCGGCGGGAGTACGCACGTGTCACAGAACACGCGGCATCCTCGGGCCTGAAGCCACCGCTTCTGTGACGCGCGTGTCGCCCGTGTCACAGAAGCGGCGACCTCCGCGCGTTCGATGTCGCTGTTTCTGTGACATGCCGTGGAGTGGAGTGCGATGCGGCGCGCGGGGACGGCCAGATCGGCGGCGGGGAGGCGGCCGGGACGGCGGGCGAAGCTAGGAGACGGCGCCGGCGGCGGGGATCCGGCCGGTCCGCATGACGCGGTCCAGCAGCGAGTCGAAGTCGGCCGCGAGTTCCTGGGCGGAGTCGCCGGGCCAGATGTGCAGCGGCTTCGCGGCGCCCTGCGCCTGCTGCAGCGACGTGCGCTCGGGCAGCTGCGGCGAGAGCACGAGGGGGCCGAACATGTCGCGCAGCTCCTTGATCCGGAACTGGTGCTCGATCGACTGCGGGCGCACGCGGTTGACGACGATGCCCAGCGGCTGCAGCCGCGGCGAGAGTCCGCGGCGGATCTCCTCGATCGCGCGCAGCGCGCGGTCGGCGGCGGCCACCGAGAACAGCCCCGGCTCGGTCACGACGATCACGCGGTCCGACGCGGCCCAGGCCGTGCGCGTGAGGGCGTTGAGGGACGGAGCGCAGTCCACGAGCACGAGGTCGTAGTCGGCCTCGATCGTGGCGAGCGCCTCCTCGAGCTTCCACACGTCGCGCACGCTCGGGTGCGGACCGTCGAAGTTGATCGCCGACGGGCTGCCGATCATCACGTCGATCGTGCCCGGGTGCACCTTCGCCCAGCCGCTGGAGGTGATGGCCTGACGGACCACCTTCTCCTTCGGGTTGGCGAGGACATCGGCCACGTTGAGGCGGCCGGCGACCTGGATGTCCATGCCCGTCGACACGTCGGACTGCGGGTCGAGGTCGACGACAAGTGTCCGCACCCCACGGGCGAACGCGGCGGAGGCGAGACCCAGGGTCACGGTCGTCTTGCCGACGCCACCCTTGAGGGAGCTGACGGAGAGTACGTGCACGAGGCTCTACGTTACCGTCCCCTAGGCTGTGAGGGTACTCAGCCTGAACCGCGGCGATCCGATGACGTGGCGCCCCCGGCATCCTTAGAGGTGAGCATGTTCCGCAAGATCCTGGTGGCAAACCGTGGTGAGATCGCGATCCGCGCCTTCCGCGCCGCGTTCGAGTTGGGGGCACGGACGGTCGCCGTCTTCCCCTACGAGGACCGCTACTCGCTGCACCGGCTCAAGGCCGACGAGGCGTATCAGATCGGGGAGAAGGGCCACCCGGTCCGCGCGTACCTCGACGTCGACGAGATCATCCGCGTGGCGACCGAGAGCGGCGCCGATGCGATCTACCCCGGCTACGGCTTCCTCTCCGAGAACCCCGACCTCGCCGCCAAGGCCGCCGAGCACGGCATCGCCTTCATCGGGCCGGCCGCGCGGGTGCTCGAGATGGCCGGCAACAAGGTCACGGCGAAGGAGCACGCGGTCGCCGCGGGCGTCCCCGTGCTGCAGTCCACCGAGGCCTCCGACGACGTCGACGCGCTCGTCGCGCAGGCCGACGGCATCGGCTTCCCGATCTTCGTCAAGGCCGTCGCCGGCGGCGGCGGCCGCGGCATGCGTCGCGTCGAGACCAAGGAGCAGCTGGCCCCGGCCCTGGCCGAGGCCATGCGCGAAGCGGGCAGCGCCTTCGGCGACGCCCGCGTCTTCCTCGAGCAGGCCGTGCAGCGTCCTCGCCACATCGAGGTCCAGATCCTCGCCGACACCGCCGGCAACACCGTGCACCTGTTCGAGCGCGACTGCTCCGTGCAGCGTCGCCACCAGAAGGTCGTCGAGATCGCTCCGGCCCCGAATCTGTCCGACGAGGTCCGCTCGGCCCTGCACCGGCACGCCATCGCGTTCGCCGAGTCGATCGGCTACCAGAACGCCGGCACCGTCGAGTTCCTGCTCGAGACCGCGGGCCCGCGCACCGGCGAGTTCGTCTTCATCGAGATGAACCCGCGCATCCAGGTCGAACACACCGTGACCGAGGAGGTCACCGACGTCGACCTCGTCCAGTCTCAGATGCGCATCGCCGCGGGGGAGACCCTCGACGAGCTGGGCCTGCGCCAGGAGGACATCCACCTCCGCGGTGCGGCGCTGCAGTGCCGCATCACGACGGAGGACCCGACGCAGGGCTTCCGGCCCGACATGGGCAAGATCACCACCTACCGCTCACCGGGCGGCGCCGGCATCCGACTCGACGGCGGCACGACCGCCGCGGGCTCCCAGATCAGCCCGCACTTCGACTCGATGCTCTCCAAGCTCACCTGCCGCGGTCGCGACTTCGGCGCCGCGGTGCTGCGCTCACGGCGCGCGCTGGCCGAGTTCCGCATCCGCGGGGTGTCCACCAACATCTCGTTCCTGCAGCGCGTGCTGGACGATCCCGCGTTCGTCGCCGGCGACCTCAGCACGGCGTTCATCGACGAACGGCCCGAGCTCGTGCACGGCCGCGAGTCGAAGGACCGCGGGTCGAAGATCGTCTCCTGGCTCGCCGACGTCACCGTCAACCGCCCGAACGGCGAGAACCCGCTCACGGTCGACCCCGCCTCGAAGCTGCCGGCGGCGGACCTGACGGCCGACGCGCCGGCGGGCTCGCGCCAGCGCCTGCTCGAGCTCGGCCCGGCCGGGTTCGCGAAGGCCCTGCGCGCCCAGTCCGCCCTCGCCGTGACGGAGACGACGTTCCGCGACGCGCACCAGTCGCTGCTGGCGACGCGCGTGCGCACGCGCGATCTCGTCACCGTCGCGCCGTACGTCGCGCGACTGACGCCCCAGCTGCTGTCGGTCGAGGCGTGGGGCGGGGCGACCTACGATGTGGCGCTGCGCTTCCTCGGCGAGGACCCGTGGGAGCGCCTCGACGCCCTGCGCAGCGCCCTGCCGAACGTCGCGATCCAGATGCTGCTGCGCGGGCGCAACACGGTGGGCTACACGCCGTACCCGACAGCGGTCACCGATGCCTTCGTACGGGAGGCCGCGGCATCCGGTGTCGACATCTTCCGGATCTTCGACGCGCTCAACGACGTCAGCCAGATGCGCCCCGCGATCGACGCGGTGCTCGGCACGGACACCGCCGTCGCCGAGGTCGCGGTCTGCTACACGGGCGACCTGCTCTCGCCGAGCGAGGACCTCTACACGCTCGATTACTACCTGCGCCTGGCCGAGCAGATCGTGGATGCCGGTGCGCACATCCTCGCGATCAAGGACATGGCGGGTCTGCTGCGCCCCACCGCGGCCGCCCGGCTCGTGACGGCGCTGCGCGAGCGGTTCGACCTGCCCGTGCACGTGCACACGCACGACACCGCCGGGGGACAGCTGGCGACGCTGCTGGCCGCGAGTGCGGCGGGGGCGGATGCCGTGGACGCGGCCGCTGCGCCCATGTCGGGGACGACGAGCCAGCCGTCGCTGTCCGCGCTGGTCGCCGCGCTCGCGCACACCGACCGCGACACCGGGCTCGACCTGGGCGCCGTCAGCGACCTCGAGCCGTACTGGGAGTCGGTGCGCCACCTCTACCGCCCGTTCGAGTCGGGCCTGCCGGGCCCCACGGGACGCGTCTACCACCACGAGATCCCCGGCGGGCAGCTGTCGAACCTGCGCCAGCAGGCGATCGCGCTGGGGCTGGCCGACGACTTCGAGCTCATCGAGGACATGTACGCGGCCGCCAACGCCATCCTCGGCCGCGTGCCGAAGGTCACCCCGTCGTCGAAGGTCGTCGGCGACCTGGCGCTGCATCTGGCCGCCGTCAAGGCCGATCCGGCAGACTTCGAGGCCAACCCGGGCAAGTACGACGTGCCGGACTCGGTCGTCAGCTTCATGGCGGGCGAGCTCGGCGACCTGCCGGGCGGCTGGCCCGAGCCGTTCCGCACGAAGGTGCTGGCCGGCCGCGAGGTCAAGCTCGCGGTCGGCGAGCTCACGGCCGAGCAGTCCGCCGACCTCGACGCCGACGCGCAGACGCGGCGGGCGACGCTGAACCGGCTGCTGTTCCCCGGGCCCACGAAGGCGTTCCGCGAGGTGCGGGAGACCTACGGCGACCTCAGCGTGCTCGACACGGCCGACTACCTGTACGGTCTGGTGCCGGGCTCGGAGCACGTCGTCGAGATCGAGCGCGGCGTGCAGCTCTATGTCGGGCTCGAGGCGATCGGCACCGCGGACGACAAGGGCATGCGCACCGTCATGGCGACGCTCAACGGCCAGCTGCGGCCGGTCGCCGTGCGCGACCGGAGCATCAGCGTCACGAGCGCCCAGGCCGAGCGCGCCGACACGAGCAGGCCGGGCCAGATCGCCGCGCCGTTCTCGGGCGTCGTGACGCTGAAGGCCGAGGTCGGCGACACCGTCACCGCGGGGCAGCCGGTCGCCTCGATCGAGGCGATGAAGATGGAAGCGGCCATCACCGCCTCCGTCGACGGCGTCGTCGAACGGCTCGCGATCGCCGGGACGGCGCAGGTCGAGGCGGGCGACCTTTTGCTCGTCGTCCGGCCCGCCGAGTAACCTGGAGCGTCGGGCGCACCGCGCCCACGATCGACGGGGGAGAGAACTCAGTGACGTCTGACCGCAACGACGCAGCGCCGGAAGAGCACGAGAACGGAGTGCTCGGCAGCGCGGGAAGCATCGACACCACCGGCATCGGCATCGTCGACGGCGCGACCGCCCAGGTGGATGTCGCCCTGCCCGTGCTCGCCGACGGCGACGACGACCTCGTCGACGACGAGCCATCGGCGGATGCCGGTGCCCCGGCGCCCCGCGCCGAGGACATCGTCGATGTCGTGCCCGAGCCGGCCTCGCCCGCCGAGGACATCCACGCCGTCGAGCGGCTGCGCCCGCGCACCTCGGAGGTCACGCTGCAGTCGCGCCGCCTGGGCGACTTCGAGGCCGACCGCGAGACCAGCGACCTGCTGACCGCGGATCGTCTGCTCGACCCGGCGCACGTCGTGCGGTCCGAGCCGGAGGGCGGCTGGCAGCACCTCGTCTACACGCTCTCGGCGCATCGCATCAACCTCGGCGACAGCAAGCGTGCCCGCGCCCGCAAGGCGCTCGACCGCCGCATCGCCGCGCCGCTGGCCGGCGGCGCGAAGTTCGTGCCGGTGCTCTCGCGCAAGGGTGGCGTCGGCAAGACGACCGTCACGACCCTGCTGGGCATGGCCCTCGCCGACGCCCGCGACGACCGCGTGATCGCCGTTGACGCCAACCCCGACCGCGGCACGCTCGCCGAGCGCATCGGCCGCACCAGCGGCAAGACCGTGCGCGATCTCGTCCGCGCCCACGACGACGTGCACGGCTTCAACGACATCTCCTCGATCGTCGCGCGCGACGAGACCCGCCTGGACGTGCTGGCCTCGGACGCCGACCCGCACGTGTCCGAGGCGTTCAGCGACGAGGACTACCGCCAGGTCGCCGACGTCGCCGCGCACTTCTACTCGATCGTGCTGACCGACACCGGCACCGGCATCGTCCACTCGGTGATGGAGGCCACGCTCGACCGCGCCGACCAGCTCATCGTCGTGGCCGGGCTGAGCGTCGACGAGGCACGGCTGGCGTCCGAGACGCTGACCTGGCTCGAGTCCAACGGCTTCGCCGAGCAGGTCCGCGGCGCCATCGTCGTGCTCAACACGGCGCGCCCCGGCACGCCGCTCGTGCGAGCCGATGAGCTCGAGGCGCACTTCCGCACGCGCGTGCGCTCGGTCGTCCGCATGCCGTACGACCCGCACATCGCCGCCGGCAGCGCCGTGTCGTTCCGCGACCTGCAGCCGGCGACCCGGCTCGCGGCGCGCGAACTGGCCGCGGCCGTGGTCGAAGGCCTGCGCGCACTCGCTCCGGCGGCCTGACGATGCCGGTCCGTCCCATCCGCGTCTTCGGCGACCCTGTGCTGCGCACACCGTGCGCGCGCATCGAGGTCGTCGACGACGGCATCCGCGCCCTGGTGCAGGATCTGCTCGACTCCGTCGCTCCCGCCGGCCGCGCGGGTGTGGCAGCGCCCCAGATCGGCGTCGCGCTGCGCGCGTTCAGCTACAACGTCGACGGCGAGATCGGCTACGTGCTCAATCCCGAGCTGGTCGAGGTCTCGGGCGAGGCCGAGGCGATCGGGGAGGGGTGCCTGTCGGTGCCCGGGCTCTGGCACGACGCCGTCCGCCACCCGCACGCCAAGGTGATCGGCACCGACCTGGAGGGCAACGAGGTCGTCCTCGAGGGCGACGGCCTGCTCGCGCAGATGCTGCAGCACGAGACCGACCACCTCGACGGCATGCTCTACCTTTCGCGCCTCACGCCGGAGGAGCGCCGTCTCGCGATGCGCGAGATCCGCGAGTCCGACTGGTTCTGATCCGGCGGCGTCACGACGAAGGCCCGGGCGGACCCGGGCCTTCGTCGTGGGACGGCTGTCAGCCCAGCGACACGTTCGTCGTCGTGACGGGAACCGCGTAGATCTCCTCGATCTCCTTCGCGAAGTCCGTGAGGATGACGTTGCGCTTGATGCTCATCTTCGGGGTGAGGTGGCCGCTGTCCTCGGTCCACTCCGTCTCGAGGATCGTGAACTTGCGGATCGACTCGGCGCGCGAGACGCCCTTGTTGGCGATGTCGATCGCACGCTGCACCTCGGCGCGCACCTTGTCGTTCTTGGCGGCCTCGGCCAGCGACAGTCCGCCGGGCAGATCGTTGTTGGCCAGCCATGTCGGCAGCATCTCGGGGTCGAGGGTGATCAGCGCCGAGATGAACGGCTTCTGGTCGCCGACGACGACGACCTGGCCGACGATCGGGTTCGCGCGGATGGGGTCCTCGAGCGCGGCAGGGGCGACGTTCTTGCCGCCGGCCGTCACGATGATCTCCTTCTTGCGGCCCGTGATCGTGAGGAAGCCCTCGTCGTCGAAGGTGCCGATGTCGCCGGTCTTGAACCAGTCGCCGTCGAACGACGCGGCCGTCGCCTCGGGATTGCGCCAGTACTCCTTGAAGACGTTGATGCCGCGGACTTCGACCTCGCCGTCCTCGGCGAGGCGGATGCCGATGCCGGGCAGGACGGGGCCGACGGTGCCGATCTTCGACTTCGTGGCGAGGTTGACGGTCGCCGGCGCGGTCGTCTCGGTCAGGCCGTACCCCTCGAGGATCGTGACGCCGAGGCTGTGGAAGAAGTGGCCCAGACGCGGTCCCAGCGGGGCCGACCCCGACACGGCGTACACGACGCGGCCGCCCATGGCGGTGCGCAGCTTGCTGTAGACGAGCTTGTCGAACAGCGCGAACTTGATCTTCAGGCCCAGCGGCACCTTCTTGCCGTCCTGCAGCAGCGCCGAGTGCTGCACGGCCGCGGCGGCCGCTGCACGGAAGATCTTGCCCTTGCCGCCTGCCTCGGCCTTCTGCTCGGCCGAGTTGTAGACCTTCTCGAACACGCGCGGCACGGCCAGCAGGAACGTCGGCTGGAACGAGCCGAGGGCCGGCAGCAGCTGCTTCGTGTCGGGCTGGTGGCCCGTCTTCACGCCCGCGTGGATGTTGAGGATCGAGATGAAGCGCGCGAAGACGTGCGCGGTCGTGATGAACAGCAGGGTCGAGGCGCCCGGCGTCTCGACGACCTCGCGCAGCGCCTTGGCGGAGTTGCGCGACAGCTCGACGAAGTTGCTGTGCGTGATGACGCAGCCCTTGGGGCGCCCGGTGGAGCCGGACGTGTAGATGAGGGTCGCGAGGTCGGCGCCGACGGCGAGCGAGCGGCGGCGCTCGATCTCGTCGTCGGAGATGTTCGCGCCCTGGGCGCGCAGCGTGTCGAGGTCGCCCGCCTGCATCGTCCACGCCTCGCGGATGAGCGGGACCTGCTCGCGGATCTCGGCGATCCGGGCCGCGTGCTCGGCCGACTCGGCGATGACGGCGATCGCGCCCGAGTCCGACAGGATCCAGCTGACCTGCGACGCGGAGCTCGTCTCGTAGATCGGCACCATGACCGCGCCGGCGAAGAAGAGCGCGAAGTCGACGAGCGACCAGTCGTAGGTCGTGCGCGCGATGAAGCCGACCTTGTCGCCCGGCTCGATGCCGGCGGCCGCGAAGCCCTTGGCCAGGGCGATCACCTCGCGCTGGAACTCGGCCGCGGTGATGTCGCGCCAGCCCTCGCCCTCGGGCACGGCGAACAGGGCCAGCGACGGGGTCGCTTTCACCCGCTCGACGAGCAGATCGGTGATGTTCGCCTGCGGGTCGGCGGGGACGATCGCAGGGACTTCGAACTGGGCGGCGCTCATGGGCGGCAACTCCTTCGGTACCGAGTGGCGTCGGGAATGACACTGGGTTTCGAGTCTAACGTCCCACGCCGCCGGATCTGCGTGCAGGATCGCCCGCGCACTAGACTTCCGATGCCGCGCACACGGCGCGGCCGGAGGGGAGAGACGTGCTCAACGTCGGGATCGACATCGGCGGAACCAAGATCGCCGGAGGCGTCGTGGCCGAAGACGGCACCATCGTCGAACAACTCCGCGTGAGCACTCCCGTGGACACGGCGGCCCTGGCGGACGCCGTCGCCGGCATGGTCGGCGAGCTCGCCTCCCGGCACGACGTGCACGCCGTCGGCGTCGCCGCCGCCGGATTCATCGACGCATCGCGGTCGGTCATCATCCACGCCCCCAACATCGACTGGACCAACGCCCCGCTGCGCGCCGACCTCGAAGGCCGCATCGGACGTCCCGTCACCCTCGAGAACGACGCGAACGCCGCCGGCTGGGGCGAGTACCGGTTCGGCGCCGGACGCGCATCGACGAACATGGTCATGCTCACCCTCGGCACCGGCGTCGGCGGCGCGGTCATCACCGACGGCGCGCTGCTGGTCGGCGGCAACGGCATCGGCGGCGAGCTCGGGCACATCCGGTTCATCCGCGGCGGCCGTCCGTGCGGCTGCGGCCAGAACGGCTGCCTCGAGCAGTACGCCTCGGGGCGCGCGCTGCAGCGCGAGATCGCCGAGATCGCCGACGCCGGGGGGATCGGCGATGCCCTCGCCGCCGCACGCGACGCCGACGGCATCGTCCCGGGTGTCGCGATGTCGCGTCTCGTGCGCGAGGGGGATGCCGGTGCCCTCGAAGCCGTCAACCGGGTCGCCACGGCGCTCGGCGAGGCGTGCGGGGAGTTCCAGGCCGTGCTCGACCCGAACCTGTTCGTCATCGGCGGCGGCGTCGCGCAACTGGGGGAGCGCCTGCTCGAGCCCGTGCGCCTCGCCTACGAGACGTCGCTGCCCGGCTACGGCGACCGCCCCGTGGCGGAGTTCGCGATCGCGACGCTCGGCAACGACGCCGGGCTCATCGGCGTCGCCGACCTGGCGGGGCGCCGGGGGTGAGGGGCTGACCGATGTTCTACTGGTTCATGAAGTACATCGTGATCGGACCGATCGTGAAGGCGATCTTCCGGCCGTGGATCGTGGGCCGCACGAACGTCCCGGTCTCCGGCGCCGCGATCCTCGCGAGCAACCACCTGTCGGTCAGCGACTCCATCTTCCTGCCCCTCATGATCGATCGGCCCATGTCGTTCCTCGCCAAGAGCGACTACTTCACCGGCCGGGGGATCAGCGGCTGGGCGACCCGCATGTTCATGAAGGCGACGGGACAGATCGCGATCGACCGCACCGGCGGCAAGGCCTCCGAGGCATCGCTCAACACCGGCCTCCAGGTGCTGGGCCGCGAGGATCTCCTCGGGATCTACCCCGAGGGCACGCGCAGCCCCGACGGCAAGCTCTACCGGGGTCGCACCGGCCTGGCGCGCATGGCGCTGGAAGCCCGAGTGCCCGTCATCCCCGTCGTCATGGTCGGCACGGACGAGATCATGCCGATCGGCCGCACCATCCCGCGCATCGGCCGGGTCGGCGTCGTCATCGGCGAGCCGCTGGACTTCTCGCGCTTCCAGGGCATGGAGTCCGACCGCTATGTGCTGCGCTCGGTGACCGACGAGATCATGGTCGCCCTGCAGCGGCTGGGCGAGCAGGAATACGAGGACGTGTACGCCTCGACGGTGAAGGACCGCCGCCCGGCCTGATCGGGGACGGGGCGAAGCCGGCGCACCGGCATCCCGTCACGGGGGCAGGAGCCCTCTCGCGGCGATACTAGACTGAGCGGATGCCCACCCCGCACGATCTGGATCACTGGCGCTCGCTTCCCATCAAGCAGCAGCCGACCTGGAACGACGCCGACGCCGTTGCGGCCGTCTCGGCCGAGATCGCGACGCTGCCGCCGCTCGTCTTCGCCGGCGAGGTCGACAACCTCCGCGAGCGCCTCGGGCGTGCCGCCGCCGGCAAGGCCTTCCTGCTGCAGGGCGGCGACTGCGCCGAGACGTTCGCGGGAGCGACCGCCGAGCAGATCCGCAACCGGATCAAGACCGTGCTGCAGATGGCCGTCGTGCTCACCTACGGCGCGTCGATGCCGGTCGTGAAGATGGGGCGCATGGCCGGGCAGTTCGCCAAGCCGCGTTCGAGCGACACCGAGACCCGCGGCGACGTCACGCTGCCGGCCTACCGCGGCGACATCGTCAACGGCTACGACTTCACCGAGGCCTCGCGCCACGCGGATCCCCAGCGCCTGCTGAAGGGCTACCACACCGCCGCCTCGACGATCAACCTGATCCGCGCGTTCACCCAGGGCGGCTTCGCCGACCTGCGCGAGGTGCACTCCTGGAACAAGGGCTTCGCGAAGAACCCCGCGAACCAGCAGTACGAGCGCCTCGCCACCGAGATCGACCGGGCCATCAAGTTCATGGAGGCCGCCGGCGCCGACTTCGACGAGCTCAAGCGCGTCGAGTTCTACACCGGCCACGAGGGCCTGCTCATGGACTACGAGCGCCCCATGACGCGCATCGACTCGCGCACGCTGACCCCGTACAACACGTCGGCGCACTTCCTGTGGATCGGGGAGCGCACGCGCGACCTCGACGGGGCGCACATCGACTACTTCTCGAAGATCCGCAACCCCATCGGCGTCAAGCTCGGCCCGACGACCTCGCCCGACACGGCGCTGGCGCTCATCGACAAGCTCGACCCCGAGCGCGAGCCCGGGCGTCTCACCTTCATCACACGCATGGGCGCCGGCAAGATCCGCGACGCGCTGCCTCCGCTGCTCGAGGCGGTCAAGGATGCCGGTGCCACCCCGCTGTGGGTCACCGACCCGATGCACGGCAACGGGATCACGACGCCGACCGGCTACAAGACACGGCGCTTCGACGACGTCGTCGACGAGGTGCGCGGCTTCTTCGAGGCCCACCGCGCAGTGGGGACGTTCCCCGGCGGCATCCACGTCGAGCTCACCGGCGACGACGTGACCGAGTGCCTCGGCGGGTCGGAGCGCATCGACGAGGCCACCCTCGCCACGCGCTACGAGTCGCTGTGCGACCCGCGCCTGAACCACATGCAGAGCCTGGAGCTGGCCTTCCTCGTCGCCGAGGAGCTCGAGAAGCGCTGAGCCACGCCGCGGCCCGCGCGTCGGCGTGCGGGCGTGTCACAGAACCTGCGGCCTCGCGGCGTGGCATCCCGCGTGTTCTGTGACATGGCTCAGGCGCGTGTCACAGAACCTGCGGCCTCGTGCGGCGGCATCCCGCGTGTTCTGTGACATGCCTCGCGCGGGAGCGAGGGATGCCGGTGCCGCGGCGGGGGTGACCCTGCGACAGCGCGGCGGGGGTGACCCGGCGACAGGGCGCCCGGATCAGGGGAAGACGCTGACGTCGGTGATGGTGATCACCGTGTTCGGCAGCCGCATCGATCCCGGCGCCGGGTCGGCGCCCTTGACGTACAGGATGTCCCACGTCGCGCCCTCGGGAACGGGTGCCGCGTAGCGGAATCCGGCGTTGCGCAGCGCGTCGACGTATGCGCGGATCGTCCGGCCGCTGTACGACGGCACCTCGATCGGGCGCGGCCCCTGCGAGACGACGAGGGTCACCGTCTCACCCGGTCGCCACGAGCCGGAGGGGGTGCGCTCCAGCATCCGGATGACATCGCCCTTGGCGACCGAGCTGCTGTACTCCTCGTCGGTGTCGACATCGAGCTCGACGGCCGCGAGGATGCGGGTCGCGTCCTCGATCGACTCGCCGACGACATCGGGCACCGGGCCCAGCGAGACGCGCAGCTCGGCCGTCGACCCCTGCAGCACCGTGCAGCCCGTCGTGCACTCGATGGAGTTGTCGATCCCCTCCTGCGTGACGTACACGCGCACGATGCGGTCGGCGGCGAAGCTCGTGAAGTAGTGGTTGGTCTCGCTGACGGTGATGTGCGCGTGCGTGAGCACCTCGGTGACGGCATCGAGGGTCATGTCCTGCAGCGCGGGCAGATCGACGGATGCCGGGCCGCGCGACAGCACGACGGTGACGACGGCGTTCTTCTCGACGCGTTCTCCGGCCGCCGGTCGCGTGTCGATGACGTGGCCCGGCTCGATCTGCAGGCTGTAGGCGCCGTCCTCCTCGGTGCGGAGGTTGTGGGCGGCCAGCTCCGCCGTCGCCTCGTCGAGCGTCATGCCCTGCAGGCCGCCGGGCACCGCCACGAGCGAGCCCGGCCCCGATCCGAACCACCAGCCCGTGCCGCCGGCGGCGCCGGCCAGCAGCAGCACGAGCAGCGCGAGCCAGACCCCCGCCACGGTGCTGCGGCGCCGACGCCGGCGCAGACGCGTGGCGTTGTCGACCTCCTCGGTGACCGCGGGCGCCGTGAAGGTGCCCGGCATGACCTTCGTGAGCTCGTCCGAGTCGAGCACGTCGTCGCCGACGACCCCGCCGCCGACGGGCATCTGGCGCACGACCTGGGGGAAGACCCCGAGCTCGCGCTCGATCTCGCGCAGCCGGTCGAGCATCGCGCGCGCGTCGGCGGGGCGCTCATCGGGGTCGCGCTCGGTCGCCCACAGCACGAGCTCGTCGAGCGGCTCGGGCACGCCGGGGTTGCGGGCGCTCGGGCGGGGGACCGAGTCCGTCGCATGCTGATAGGCGATCTGCATCGGCTGCTCGCCCTTGTAGGGCTGCTCGCCCGTGAGCATCTCGTAGAGCATGATGCCGAGCGCATAGATGTCGCTGCGGGCATCGGCCTGGCCACGGGTGACCAGCTCGGGGGCGAGGTAGGCGATCGTGCCGAGCAGCATCTGCCCCGTCGCCGTGTTGGCCGTGGTGGCGCGGGCCAGCCCGAAGTCGCCGATCTTGATGCGGCCGTCCTCGGCCAGCAGCACGTTCTCGGGCTTGACGTCGCGGTGGACGATGCCGGCCCGGTGGGCCGCAGCCAGCCCGGACAGCACGGCATCCATGATGGTGATGGTCTGCGGGATGGTGAGGCGCCGCTGCTCGCGCACGAGCTCGCGGAGGGTGATGCCGGGCAGGTACTCCATGACGAGGTACGCCATGTCGCCGTCCTGGCCCTGGTCGAAGACGTTGACGACGTGCGGGTCGGCCAGTCGTGCGGCGGCGCGCGCCTCCTGGATGAATCGGCTCTGGAACACCGTGTCGTCGGACAGGTGCCCGTGCATGACCTTCAGCGCGATCCGGCGCTCCAGGCGCAGGTCGGTCGCGACGTACACCGTGGCCATGCCGCCGCGGGCGATGCGAGCGCGCACCCGGTACCGGCCGTCGACCAGACGGCCGATCAGCGGGTCCGTCTGCTGGCTCGTGCTCACGCAACGAGTCTACGGAGCCGAGGCCGTGACACCGGGGAGCGCCTCACCTCGGCGGCCCTCGCGGCGCCGAAGCTCACGGCGCCGCGTCAGCCCAGCTGAGCGAGCCAGGCGTACGCCTGCTGCTCCCAGGGACCGTACCGGTCGGGGTAGGCCGAGATCTGCACGGCCTGCGCCGCCGCGCTGAAGCTCATGCTCTGCCACCCGGGGATGTCGAGCAGTCCGCGCGTCGTGGAGCCGTTGGGGTCCTGCGGACCGCCGTAGAACACCGCCGCGGCGCGGTAGGGATCGCGCACCTGTGCGGGGGTGCCCCAGCCCTGGCTCGGGCGCTGCTGGAACAGGCCCAGCGAGTCGCGGTCGCCCCAGTCGAGGTTGCGGATCCACGACTCGACCATGGCCGTCGCCAGGGCGATGGCGATGCCGCGGTCGGGGACGCCCCGCTCGCGGCCGACCTGGATGATGATCTTCGCGTTGGCGGTCTGCTCGGCGTCGAGGACGGCGGTCTTGGGCGCGGTGCCCACCGAGCCGGCCGGCGACCCTGATCCGGTCGATCCTGATCCGGTCGATCCGGTCGAGCCGCCCGATCCCGAGGAGGCCGTGCCCGGGATGACGATCTTCTGGCCCGGGTAGATGATCGACGAGCCGCTCATCCCGTTCGCGCTGAGGAGGCTCGCGAGCGAGACGCCGTGCTTCTGCGCGATGGCCCACATCGAGTCGCCCTTGGCGACGGTGTGCGCGCCGGCGGCGGGTGCGCTCGGTGCGGGTGCGCTCGGTGCCGGCGTGGTGGGCTTCGGCGTGGCGGGCGCAGGGGTGCTCGGCGCAGAACCGGAGGACGATGCGCCGGGGATGGCGACCTTCTGGCCCGGGTAGATGATCGACGAGCTCTTCAGGCCGTTGGCGCTCAGCAGCGCGGTGAGTCCGACCTTGTACTTCTGCGCGATCGCCCAGAGCGAGTCGCCCTTCTTGACCGTGTGCGTCCCGGCCGCGGCGGCCGGCTGTGCGGGGGCGGCCGGCTTCGGAGCCGACGGCGTCGAGGAGGCCGGCGGAGCGGCGGTGCCCTTCGCGGACAGCCGCAGCACGTCGCCGGGATAGATGACGCTGCTCCAGCCCAGGCCGTTCCACGCCAGCACGTCGGCCGTGCGCAGCCCGTGCCGCGCCGCGATGGCGCTGACGCTGTCGCCGCGCTTGACGGTGTAGCTGAGCGGCACGGTCTTCGTGCTCGCCGGCGAGCCGACGACCGCGGCCGGGACGGATGCCTCGGCGGGGGCGCTCGACGCGACGATCGCGCGCAGCGCGGCGGGCGCGGAGCCCACGGCGCGCGTGAGATCGGTCCGCTCCTCCGCCGCGTGGGCCGGAGTCGCCGACAGGGTCAGGGCGATCGATCCGATGATCGCGGTGGACACGGTGACGCCGGTGGTCGGCGCGGATGCACGCTGGGTGCGGGTTGCACGATGGCTTCGCAAGAGCTTCCCCCTCTTTTTTGCCTTGGCCACCGTGTCACGGATGAGTATTCGTGTCAACTGGTGCTAATGGGAGTGACGAGTGTGACAGAAGTGCCCATTGTTGTTTCCCGTCGTCCATCCGGGATGGGATAGTGGAGACGTGGCCGATGCATCATCCCCGCTCCTGCCCACGGAGTGGCTCACGCTCCCCGACGTCGTCGCTCTGACGGGCGAGTCCCTCGGCCGCGTGCGCCGGCTGCTCGACGACAAGCACCTCGTGGCCTCGCGCCGTGAGGGAGCGCCGCGCATCCCGGCGGTGTTCTTCGTCGACGGCGTGCCGCTCTCGTCCCTGCGCGGCACGATCATCGTGCTGCAGGATGCCGGTTTCTCCGACGACGAGGTGATCGACTGGCTGCTCACGCCCGAGGAGTCGATCGGCTTCGAGCCGATCGAGGCGCTGCGGCAGGGTCGCAAGAGCGAAGTGCGCCGCGTCGCGGCGACGCTGGCCTGACCGCCTACGCCGTGCGGGCGGTCGCCGCGCGGGCGAGGTCGCGCAGCTGCCCGACGGCCGCGTTGCCCAGCGGCGCCCCGCGCAGCGCGCGATCGGCCTCGTCGGCGAACGCGGCGATGTGCTCCTCGACGCGCGCGAGCGCGGCCGTCTCGACGATGGTCTGCTGCAGCGACGCGATCTGACCGGCATCCAGCGACGGGTCGCCGATGAGCTCGTCGAACACGCGGCGCGCGCCGGCGCCGAGCCGCTCGCGCGCGTACGCGATGAGCAGAGTGCGCTTGCCCTCGCGCAGGTCGTCGCCGGAGGGCTTGCCGGTCACGGCGCTGTCGCCGAACACGCCGAGGACGTCGTCGCGCAACTGGAAGGCGAGCCCGACGGGGTGGCCGAACCGCGACAGCGCGTCGTGCTGCGCAGCGGCGGCGCCCGCGAGAGCAGCACCGATCAGGAGCGGCTGCTGCACGCTGTAGCGGGCGGACTTCAGCGACGCGATCCGCAGCGCCCGCGCGGCGTGCTCGTCGTCGGGCGCCGTGCGGAAGGCGGCCTCCTCCGCGACGTCGAGGAACTGGCCCACCGTCACGTCGCGCCGCATCCGGGCGTACTCGACGCGGGCCGCCGCGGCGTGCGGCGCCTCGCGCAGCCCCTCTTCGAACAGGTCGTCGCTCCACGCGACCAGGAGGTCGCCGAGCAGGATCGCGGCGGAGCGGCCGAAGGCCTCGGCGTCCCCCGTCCATCCGGCGGTGCGGTGGTCGGCTTCGAGGCGGCGGTGCGCGGCCGGCCGGCCGCGGCGGGTGTCGGAGTTGTCCACGAGATCGTCGTGCACGAGTGCCGCGGCCTGGAAGACCTCGAGCGCGGCGGCGGCGGAGACGACGTCGCCGTCGAAGGGGCGGGTCGGGCGGCCCGACGCGGCGTCGGCGGCCTCGGCGACCGCGCGCCAGCCCGTCACGCAGAAGCGGGCCCGCAGTCGCTTCCCGCCCTCCAGCGCGTCGGCCGCGGAGCGCACGAAAGTCGTCGCCTCGCCGCCGATCTCGGCGGCCTCGGCGAGCCGATCCTGCGTGAACCTCTCCAGTCGCTGGGAAACAGCCGCGATGGGGTCTTCGGGAGGGGTCACGGGCCTAGCCTAGTGATGACCCAGCCGCGTACAATGAGACGACTGGACTGTCAACAAGGGGGATGCATGCCACTGTCAGAGCAGGAGCAGCGTCTGCTGGATGAGATGGAACGCCATCTCATGCGCAACGACGCTGACGTCGTGGCGCCCCGCGATGGCCAGTCGCTCAGCTACCGCAACATCGTGTACGGCACGGTCCTGGTGCTCATCGGGATCGTCGGACTGATCGTCGGCGTCTCCTCTCCGTTCCTCGTGATCGGCGTGGTCGCCTTCGTGATCATGGTCGCCGGCGTCGTCCTGGCCGTCACGCCGGCGCGCGGCGCCACCCCGCGGATGCCGAGCGAAGGCGCAGCGCGGAACACGCCACCGTCGTCCTCGTCCGCGTCCTTCATGGACCGGATGAACGACCGCTGGGATCGTCGCAACGACGGGCGCTGAGCCCGCCAGACCTCCCGCATCATCAGCACCGACCTTCGGGTCGGTGCTTTTTTGTTGTCATTCCGCGGACGGGGATAGTGAAGTGGAGGAAAGTGGAGTAAAGTGGCGCTCACTTGAGACGGCCGGGTCGAAAGGGGGTGAGGGCCGATGCTGTTGGGTACATACACCCCCAAGCTCGACGACAAAGGCCGCGTAATCCTTCCGGCCAAGTTCCGCACCGATCTCGGCGACGGCGTCGTCATCACCCGCGGGCAGGAGCGCTGCCTCTACGTGTTCAGCACGAAGGAGTTCGAGCGGATCTACGAGAAGATCCGCGAGGCGCCGCTGACGAACAAGCAGTCCCGCGACTTCCAGCGCATGTTCCTCTCCGGCGCGAGCGACGAGAAGCCCGACGGGCAGAACCGCATCACCGTTCCCCCGCACCTGCGCACCTACGCCAACCTCGGCCGCGAACTGGTCGTCACCGGCGTCGGCGCGCACGCCGAGATCTGGGACGCGGAGGCGTGGAACGCCTACGCGGACGGAAACGAAGACAGCTACTCGGACATGGAGCAGGAGGTGATCCCGGGATTGTTCTGATCCTCGGCTGTGACTCCCAGCCGCACGCCCTGACACACTTCCCCGGTGTCAGGTCGAGGCGGATGGGGATCAGAGCCGGGGAGCGGCCCCGTACATCATGAGCCTCCGCGACATCCACACCCCGGTCCTGCTCGACCGCTGCGTCGAGCTGCTAGCGCCCGCGCTCGAGCGCGACGACGCCGTGCTCGTCGACGCCACCGAGGGCATGGGCGGCCACTCCGAGGCGCTCCTGGAGCGCTTCCCGGACGTCCACCTCATCGGTCTGGACCGCGACACCGACGCCCTGCGCATCGCGGGGGAGCGGCTGGCCCGCTTCGGCGACCGCGTCACCCTCGTCCACACCGTCTACGACGGCATCGCGGAGGCCGTCGCCTCGACCGGGCGGAAGCGCGTGGACGGCATCCTGTTCGACCTCGGCGTCTCCTCGCTGCAGCTCGACGAAGCCGAGCGCGGCTTCGCCTACAGCCAGGACGCGCCGCTGGACATGCGCATGGACCAGACCGCCGGCACGACCGCCGCCGACATCGTCGCGACCTACGGCGAGGGCGACCTGCGCCGCATCTTCGAGCGCTACGGCGAGGAGAAGCTGTCGGGCCGCTACGCCCGCGCGATCCTCGACGCGCGCCGGACGGCGCCGATCACCCGCTCGGGCCAGCTCGTCGACATCCTCCTCGCCGCGACCCCCGCAGCCGTCCAGCGCGAGCAGCGCGGGCACCCCGCCAAGCGGGTGTTCCAGGCGCTGCGCATCGAGGTCAATCAGGAGCTCGCCGTCCTCGACCGGGCCATCCCCGCCGCCATGGCACTGCTGCCGGTGGGCGGGCGCATCGTCGTGATGTCGTACCAATCGCTCGAGGACCGCCTCGTCAAGCGCATCTTCGCGGATGCCGTGGCGTCCACGGCGCCGGCCGGACTCCCGGTCGAGCTGCCCGAGCACGCCCCGCGGTTCACGCTGCTGGTGCGGGGCGCCGAGCTCGCCTCCGATGAGGAGAAGGCGCGCAATCCGCGGGCCACCCCGGTGCGCCTGCGCGCCGCCGAGCGTGTGCGGGAGGCCGCATGAGCTCCGAAGCCTTCGCCTTCGCGCCGGCGTCCGCCGCGCTTCCGGCCCCGCAGCCGTCGCGCGAGCCGCACCGGCCGCTCCGCGTCGTCGAGCAGACGCGTCCGGCCCGCCGGCCGCGGCTGCTGTACGGCATCGTCGCCGTGGCGGGAGCCCTCGCGATCGCCGGCGCCCAGATGGGACTGTCGATCCTCGCGACCCAGGGCTCGTACGAGGTCAAGCAGCTGACAACCCAGCAGCGCGAGCTGACGTGGCAGAAGCAGATCCTGCAGGACGAGGTCGCCGGACTCAGCTCGCCGCAGTACCTCGCCGCGAACGCCGCGGCGCTGGGCATGGTCGCCGGCGGCAGCCCGAACTACCTGCGACTCAGCGACGCCGCCGCCTTCGGCACCGGGACGGGCATGTCCGGGACCTCCAGCATCCAGGCGCTCTCGCGCGCTGCCGTCGCCAACTCGCTCGTGGCGGGCGTGCCGCTGGTGACCGACCCCGAGGCGAGTCTGCTCACCGGCACGCGCATCGACGAGAAGCTGCTGCTCAGTACGCCGACACCCCCGCCGATCACCGACGGCCTGCCCACACCCAGCACACACTGAGAGAGCCATGACGACACGAGCCACCCGCAGTCCTCGTCGCCGCACCGTCGTCGCCCTCGCGGTGGTCCTGGCGGTGCTGGCGGCCTTCGTCGTGCGCCTCGTGGACATCCAGATCGTCAACGCCAACGAGCACATCGCCGCCTCGTTCAGCAAGGGCATGCAGACCACGAGCGTCATCAACGGCACGCGCGGCGAGATCGTCGACACCGACGGACGGCTGCTGGCCACCAGCGTCCTGCTCTACGACGTCCAGATCGATCCGTGGCTGGCGACCAACATGGTCGAGACGGACGAGAAGGGCGTCGCCGTGCGCGACGCGAACGGCGACAAGGTGATGGTCCCGTTCTCGGACTACGCGCCGGAGCTGGCCGCGATCACGGGCACGACCTCCGAGGAGGTGCAGGCGGTCGTCGCGGACGCCCTCGCCGAGAACGCGCACTCGCGGTTCGCCTACCTCAAGCGCTACGTCTCCACCGCCGAGTACCGGGCGCTGGCGGCGCTGAAGCTGCCGTTCCTCACCTTCCCGCCGCACCCGTCGCGCGCCTACCCCGACGGTGCCGTCGCCGGCAACCTGATCGGATTCGTCGGCAGTGACGGCGCCCCCCTGGAGGGGCTCGAGGCGCTGCAGGACCAGTGCCTGTCCGCGACCAACGGCTCGATCCGGTACCAGCGCGGCGCGGACGGCGTCATCATCCCGGGCACCGCCGTCGAGCAGCCGGCCGTCGACGGCGGCACCCTGCGGCTCACGATCGACACCGACCTGCAGTGGTACATGCAGCAGCTCATCGCCGAGGAGACGGCGCGCTTCGACGCGAACTGGGGCGGGATCATCGTCATGGAGACCGCCACCGGCAAGATCCGGGCGATGGCCGAGACGCCCACCGTCGATCCCAACGCGCCGGGCGCCTCGGCGCCGGAGGATCGCGCCTCGCGCCTGATCCGGTTCTCCTACGAGCCGGGATCGACGTTCAAGCCGATCACCGCGGCGACCGCGATCGAGGCCGCCGGACTCACCCCCTACTCGACGGTCGTGACCCCGGACCGCAAGGTGTTCGCCAACGGCGCGGTCGTCAACGACTCCGAGAAGCACGCGACGCAGAACCTCACACTCACCGGCGGCCTGGTCACCTCGTCCAACGTCGCGATGTCGCAGTTCGGCAGCATGGTCGACGCGAAGACGCGGCAGGCATACCTGGAGAAGTTCGGCGTCGGCCAGCCGCAGGGACTGAACTGGTCGGGCGAGCCGCGCACGGGGTTCAGCAAGGACGCCGCCGATTGGGACAACCAGACCTACTACACGACGACGTTCGGTCAGGCCTTCACCGTGACGGCCACGCAGGTCGCGAGCGTCTACCAGACCATCGCCAACGGCGGCGTGCGCATGCCGGCGCAGCTGGTCGAGTCGTGCACGCTGGCGGACGGGACCGTCGTGACGCCCGAGCTCGAGGAGCCGGTACGCGTGATCGAGGAGGAGACGGCCGAGCAGGTCGGCCTCATGCTCGAGAACGTCTTCACCCAGGGCACGCTGGCCGACGACATCGCCATCGACGGCTATCGGATGGCCGGCAAGACGGGCACGGCGCAGATCAGCAACGGCAAAGGCGGGTACAAGACGAACCTGTACTTCACGTCGCTGGTCGGATACGCCCCGGCCGACGATCCGGAGTATGTTGTCCTGACGGTCTTCGACGAGCCGAAGAAGCAGCGCATGTCGTCGGCCAACCGCTCGGTGTTCACGAAGGCGATGACCCAGGTGCTCAAGCACTACCGCGTCATGCCGTCCGAGTCCGAGACGCCCCTGCTCCCCGTCACCCAGTGACGCGAGCGCCCGAGGAGACAGCACCATGATCCGGATGACGCTCGCCGAGGTGGCCCACGCCGTCTCGGGGACGCTGCGCCCCCACGGCGACGACACCGAGCAGACCGTCGTCGCGGGCACCGTCGACACCGACTCGCGGCTCATGGCCCCCGGCGACGTGTTCGTCGCCAAGCCCGGTGAGGTCACCGACGGCCACCGGTTCGTCGAGGTCGCCGTCGCCGCCGGGGCGGCACTCGCCATCGTCGAGCGCCCCGTCGACGTCCCGGTGTCGCAGATCGTCGTCGCCGACGCGGTCGCGGCGCTCGCAGACCTCGCCCGCGAGGTCGTCGCGCGCGTGCGCGCCCGCGGAGACCTGAAGATCGTCGGGATCACGGGATCGAACGGCAAGACGACCACCAAGAACCTCCTCGCCCGCATCCTGCAGGACGAGGGGGCCACCGTCGCCCCGCGCGCGTCGTACAACAACCAGGTCGGCGCCCCGGTCACGATGCTCCGCGTCGCCGAGGACACGCGGTTCCTCGTCTCCGAGCTGGGTGCCTCGAAGCCCGGCCGCATCGCCGAGCTGGCCGGACTCATCACTCCCGACGTGGGCGCCGTGCTCATGGTCGGCATGGCGCACGCGGGCGGTTTCGGCGGCGTCGAGGCGACCCAGCGCGCGAAGACCGAGCTCGTCGAGGCGATCCGCCCCGGCGGCGTCGCCGTGCTCAACGCGGACGACCCGCGCGTGGCCGCGATGGCCGCCGTCGCGCGCGAGCGCGGGGTCGCCGTCCACTGGTTCGGCCGCGGACCGGGCGTGGCGGCAGGCGCCGAGCCGCGAGTCGAGGTGCGGGCCGAGGACGTGGAGGTCACGGCATCCGGCACGTCCGCCGTCGTCGTCGCCGACGGCGAGCGCCTCCCGCTGCGCCTGCGCGTGCTGGGGGAGCACCACATCATGAACGCGCTGGCCGCGATCACGATCGCCCAGGCACTCGGCGTCGCCCCGGCCTCCGCGATCGCGCGCCTCGAGACCGTCGAGATCGCCGAGCGCTGGCGCATGCAGCCCCTGGGCAGCGATCGCGTCCGGATCATCAACGACGCCTACAATGCGAGCCCCGACTCGATGTCGGCGGCCCTGCGCACCCTCGCCCAGATCGCCGAGCCGGGACAGCGCAAGGTCGCCGTCCTCGGTGCGATGAGCGAACTCGGGGAGCACGCCGGCGAGGAGCACGACCGCGTCGGCCTGCTCGCCGTGCGGCTGCGCATCGAGCGCATCGTCGTGGTCGGCCGCGACGCGCGCCGGCTCTACCTCGCCGCGATCGGCGAGGGCTCGTGGGACGGCGAAGCGGTCTTCTTCGAGACCCAGGACGAGGCCTACGCCTACCTGCTCACCGAGCTGCGCGACGGCGACCGCGTCCTCGTGAAGTCGTCGAACTCTGCCGGCCTGCGGCATCTGGGCGATCGTCTGGGAGAATCGTTCTCGTGAGATCCCTGCTATCGGCCGCGACGATCTCGCTCGCGTTCACCCTGTTCCTCACCCCGCTGTTCATCCGGCTCTTCGAGAAGCTCGGCTGGGGACAGGTCATCCGCACGCCCGACGACGTCTCCAACCCGAGCCACCACGCCAAGCGCGGCACGCCCACGATGGGCGGGATCATCTTCATTTTGGGTGCGATGGTCGGCTACTTCATCGGCACCTACACGGGCGGCACGCCGCCGACGATCTCGGGTCTGCTCGTCATCTGGATGATGGTGGGCCTGGGCGGGGTCGGCTTCATCGACGACTTCATGAAGGTGCGCCAGCAGCGCAGCCTCGGCCTGTCCGGGTGGCGCAAGGTCGTCGGGCAGGTCCTGGTCACCGTCCCGTTCGGGATCATGGCGCTCAACTTCCCGAACCAGTACGGCGAGACCCCGGCATCCCCCTACATCTCGTTCTTCCGCGACATCCCCGTGCTGTCCTTCATGGCCGCCGGCGTCATCGTCGGATGGGTGCTCTATCTCGCCTGGATCTCGCTCATGTCGGTCTCGTGGTCGAACGCGAGCAACCTCACCGACGGGCTGGACGGACTGGCCACCGGCGCGGGCATCTTCACGATCGCCGCCTACAGCCTCGTCACGTTCTGGCAGTTCCAGCAGCGCTGCCACACGACCGCTCTCGTGGCCGAGTACGCCAACGCCTGCTACGAGACCCGCGACCCCCTGGGGCTGACGATCATCGCCGCCTCGTTCGTGGGCGCGCTCGTCGGGTTCCTGTGGTGGAACGCGCCCAAGGCGAAGATCTTCATGGGCGACGTCGGCTCGATGGCCATCGGCGGCGTCATCGTCGCGATGGCGATCCTCTCGCGCACCGAGATCCTCTCGATCATCGTCGCCGGCGTCTTCGTGATCGCCCCGGCCTCGGTCATTCTGCAGCGCTACTACTTCAAGGCCACGGGCGGCAAGCGGCTGTTCCTCATGAGCCCGTTCCACCACCATCTCGAGATGCGCGGCTGGCCGGAGGTCACGATCGTCGTGCGGATGTGGGTCATCGCGGGGATGCTGGCGGTCACCGGCGTCGGCCTCTTCTATGTCGGCTGGCTCGCGGCGCTATGACGGCGCGGCTGGACACCCTGACCAGCTGGCACGCCGACTGGAGCGGCCTGCGCGTCGTGGTGCTGGGGCTGTCGGTCACCGGCTTCGCGGTCGCCGACACGCTCGCCGAGCTGGGCGCCGACGTGCTCGTGGTCACCGAGCGCGCCGACGAGGAGTACGCGCGCCTGCTGCCGGTCATCGGCGCGCGGCTGTGGACCGGATCGCTCGCGACGGTGCCGGACGAGGTCGTCGCCCACGCGCCCGAGGTCGTCATCGCCTCGCCCGGGTTCCCGCCGCACCACCCCGTCGTGCGGTGGACGCGCGAGAGCGAGGTCGCGCTGTGGGGTGACATCGAGCTGGCCTGGCGCGTGCGCGACAAGGTGGTGCGCGCCGACGGCACGCCCGCAGACTGGGTGCTCATCACCGGCACGAACGGCAAGACGACCACGACCCAGCTGACCGCGGCGATGCTCGTCGCCGGCGGCCTGCGCGCCGCCCCGTGCGGCAACATCGGCGTGCCCGTGCTCGACGCCGTGCGCGATCCCGGCGGCTTCGACGCGCTCGTCGTCGAACTGTCCAGCCACCAGCTCTGGTACCTCGGGCTGTCCGCCGGCGCGGATCGGCTGTCGCCGCACGCGAGCGTGTGCCTCAACCTCGCCGACGACCATCTCGAGTGGCACGGGTCGTTCGAGGCCTACCGCGACGCGAAGGCCGTCGTGTACGAGAACACCCGCGTCGCGTGCGTGTACAACAAGTCCGACGAGGCGACCGTCCGGATGGTGGAGGATGCCGACGTCGTCGAGGGATGCCGGGCCGTCGGCTTCGATCTGGGCGTGCCCGGCCCGAGCGATCTCGGCGTCGTCGACGGCATCCTCGTCGATCGGGCGTTCCTCGCCGAGCGCCACACGAGCGCCCTCGAGCTCACGACCCTCGACGACCTCGCCGCGCGCGACCTGGCCGTCCCGCACCTGGTCGCGAACATCCTCGCCGCGAGCGCCCTGGCCCGATCGCTCGACGTCGCTCCCGCCGCCATCCGCGACGCCCTCGCCCGGTTCCGCCTCGACCCGCACCGCATCGAGATCGTCGGCCGGGCCGCCGGCATCACCTGGATCGACGACTCGAAGGCCACCAACCCGCACGCCGCGGCATCGTCGCTGGCGGCGTACCCCGGCGCCGTGTGGGTGCTCGGCGGCGTGCTCAAGGGCGTCGACGTCGCGCAGCTGGTCGCCGACCGCGGCACCGGCGTGAAGGCGGCCATCGTCATCGGCGTCGAGCGCACGGAGATCACCGCGGCGTTCGCACGACACGCGCCGGCGGTGCCGGTCTTCGAGGTCGACCACGCTCAGACTGAAGACGTCATGACGGAGGTCGTCGAACTGGCGACGGGCATCGCGCGTGACGGAGACGTGGTCCTCCTCGCTCCGGCCGCCGCGTCGTTCGATCAGTTCGCGTCGTACGTCGAACGCGGCCGGCGGTTCTCGGCAGCGGTGCAGGAGCGGATCGGAAGGGGGACCGGTGGCCAGCACGACGACCGGACGCACCCGCCCGCCGGCGAGCTCTGAGCAGGACGACGGCAGCGGCTTCTCGGCGCGCGTCTTCCTCGGCAAGGCGTTCGCGCCCGTGCCCAACGAGTTCCTGCTGATCGCCTCGACGGCGCTCATCCTCACGATCTTCGGGCTCGTCATGGTGCTCTCGGCGACCATGGCGACCTCCGTGAAGGCGGGCGACAGCCCCTTCGAGGTCGTCCTCAAGCAGTCCGTGTTCGCGCTCATCGGCGTGCCGCTGATGTTCGTGCTCAGCCGGCTGCCGCTCACGTTCTGGAAACGCATCGCGTGGCCCGCGCTGATCGGCGGCATCGCGCTGCAGATGCTCGTGTTCGTGCCGGGGCTCGGCATCTCGAACGACGGAAACCGCAACTGGATCCGCATCGCCGGCTTCCAGCTGCAGCCGTCGGAGTTCCTCAAGCTCGCGTTCATCCTCTGGCTGGGCTACGTCCTGTTCCGCAAGCAGACGCTGCTGGGGGTGTGGCGGCACGTCTTCATCCCCGTCGTGCCGGTCGGCGCGCTCGTGATCGGCCTGGTCGCGGCCGGCAGCGGCGACCTCGGCACCGCCATGATCCTCATGCTGATCCTGCTCGGCTGCCTGTTCTTCTCGGGTGTCAAGCTGCGGATCTTCCTGCTCCCGGCGATCGGCGTGGTCGTCGCCGCGGGGGCGTACGCCGTGACGAGCCCGGACCGCATGGAGCGGATCATGAGCTTCCTCGACCCGAACTGCATCGACGACTATCTCGGTCGCTGCTACCAGCCGCTGCACGGCGTCTGGGGGCTGGCCAGCGGCGGCGTGTTCGGGCTCGGGCTGGGCAACTCGCGGGAGAAGTACTCGTGGCTGCCGGCCGCCTCGCACGACTACATCTTCGCGATCATCGGCGAGGAGCTGGGCCTGATCGGCTGCCTCGTCGTCCTGGCGCTGTTCACGCTGTTCGCCGTCGGCGCGTTCCACATCATCCGCAAGACCCACGACCCGTTCGTGCGCATCGCCGCCGGCGGCATCACGGTCTGGATCGTCGGCCAGGCGCTCATCAACATCGGCGTCGTGCTGCGGGTGTTCCCCGTCCTCGGCGTTCCGCTGCCGTTCATGTCGCAGGGCGGCACCTCGCTGCTGTCGGTGCTCATGGCGTGCGGCGTGCTGCTGTCCTTCGCCCGGACGCTCCCCGAACCGCGCGCGGTTCCCGCCGCGCCGCGGTCGCGCTCCGCGATGCGCTCGGGTGCGGTCCCCGCCGCCGGCGCCCCCGCGCCGCGCGGGACCTCGGGCTCCGCTCCGGGGCCTGCACCGCGCGGGTAGGCTCGTCCGGTGACGACAGCACCCACGACGTATCTGCTCGCCGGCGGCGGCACCGCCGGGCATGTGAACCCCCTGCTGGCCGTCGCGGACGCACTGCGGGCCCGCGAGCCCGACGCGACGGTGCTCGTCCTGGGCACCCGCGAGGGACTCGAGTCCCGCCTCGTGCCCGAGCGCGGGTATGAGCTCCTCTTCGTCGACAAAGTGCCCTTCCCGCGTCGTCCGGACGGAGCCGCGCTCCGCTTTCCCGGACGGTTCCGCCGGGCCGTCGCACAGGTGCGCGCGCATCTGCGCGGACGCGGAGTCGACGTCGTCGTGGGCTTCGGCGGGTATGCCTCGGCGCCGGCGTACATCGCGGCGCGGCGGCACGGCATCCCGTATGTCGTGCACGAGGCCAACGCGAAGCCGGGGTTGGCGAACGTGCTCGGCGCGCGCGGTGCGGCCGGATCCGGGATCGTCTTCGAGGGGACGCCGCTGAAGGGCGCACGCGTGGTCGGCATGCCGCTGCGGCCCGAGATCGTGCAGCTCGACCGCGCCGCGCGGCGCGACGAGGCGGCGGCCTTCTTCGGCCTGGACGCGGGGCGCCCCGTCCTGCTCGTCTTCGGCGGCTCGCTCGGCGCGCGCCGCCTCAACGAGGCGCTCGCAGGGTCATGGCGCGACATCGTGGCCGCCGGGTGGCAGATCGTGCACGCCGTGGGGGAGCGCAACGACGTCGCCGATCCGGGGGAGGCCGCGTACCGCGTCGTGCCCTACATCGACCGCATGGACCTCGCGTTCGCCCTCGCCGACCTCATCGTCTCGCGCGCCGGCTCGGCGACGGTGAGCGAGGTGAGCGCGCTGGGCATCCCGGCCGTGTACGTGCCCTACGCCGTCGGCAACGGCGAGCAGGCGCTCAACGCGGCGTCGGCCGTGCGCGCAGGGGCGGCCCGGCTCATCCCGGATGCCGAGTTCACCGCCGACCGCGTGCGCGCCGAGGTGCTGCCGTTGCTGACCGACGCCGACGCGCTCGAGGCGCTGCGCGCCGCCGCGGCGACGGTCGGCACGCGCGCCGGCACCGAGAACGTCGTCGCCATGATCGACGAGGCCCTCGGTCGCTGAGGCCGCGGTCGTCGGCGGGCTGAGGTCGCCGGCTGTGTGACACACCCGCGGGTCGTGTCACGGAACGTGCGGGGTGACCGGTGGTGAGGTCGCCGGTTGTGTGACACGCCCGCGGGTCGTGTCACAGAAGGTGCGGGGTGACCGGTGGTGAGGTCGCCGGTTGTGTGACACGCCCGCGGCACGCGCCGCCCCCGCAGCCAGAAGCGCCCCGGGAGCCAGCGCACCGGGAGCCAGCGCGCCCGGAGCCAGCGCGCCGCAGCGGCCGTCCAGGATGCCGCGACCTAGACTTGACGGGCCATGATCCGACCCGACCTGAGCCTGCCCATTCCCGAGGACATCACCGCCGCCCACTTCATCGGGATCGGCGGATCCGGCATGTCCGGACTGGCGGGGATGTTCCTCGACCGCGGCATCCGGGTGTCGGGGTCGGACCGCGCCGACAGCGACGCGATGCGCGCCCTCGCCGCGCGCGGCGCGACCGTCCACGTCGGGCACGCCGCCGACCACCTGCCCGACGATGCCGACACCGTCGTGCACACCGGCGCGATCTGGCCCGAGAACCCGGAGTTCCTCCTCGCGAAGGAGCGCGGACTGCACGTGATCCACCGCTCGCAGGCGCTGTACTGGCTCATCGGCGGGCGCCGCCTCGTCAGCGTCGCGGGTGCCCACGGCAAGACCACCTCCACCGGCATGATCGTCACCGCGCTGCGCGCGCTGGGCACCGCGCCGACGTTCGTCAACGGCGGTGTGATCGCCGACCTGGGCACCTCGAGCGCGACCGGGTCGGACGAGCTGTTCGTCATCGAGGCGGACGAGTCCGACGGCACCTTCCTGCTCTACGACACGTCGGTCGCGCTCATCACCAACGTCGACCCCGACCACCTCGATCACTGGGGCACGCGCGAGGCGTTCTACGACGGCTTCGTCCGCTTCGCGAACGAGGCGCGCGAGGCCGTCGTGATCTCCGCCGACGACGCCGGCGCGCAGCGGGTCGCCGCCGCGCTGACGCACCCGCGCGTGGTCACGTTCGGCGAAGCCGCCGACGCCGACGTGCGGCTGACCGGGATCACCACCGACGGCCCCGTGACGTTCACGCTCACGCACGACGGCGCGACGGCCGCCGGGCGCCTCGCCGTGCCCGGTGCGCACAACGCCGTCAACGCGGCCGGGGCCGTCGCCGTCCTGCTCACCCTCGGCTTCGCCCTCGAGCCTGCACTGCGCGCCGTCGAGGGCTTCGGCGGCACCGTCCGCCGGTTCGAGCTGCACGGCGTCGAGCACGGCGTGAGCGTCTTCGACGACTACGCCCACCACCCGACCGAGGTCGCCGCCGCGCTCGCCGCCGCGCGCACCGTGATCGGCGACGGGCGCATCATCGCGCTGCACCAGCCGCACACCTACTCGCGCACGCAGGAGATGTTCCGCGAGTTCGCCGAGGTGCTCGAGTCCCACGCCGACCACACCATCGTCCTGGACGTCTACGGCGCCCGGGAGGATCCCGTCCCCGGCGTCACCGGCGAGCTGGTCAGCGGCGCGTTCGCCGACCCCGCCCGCGTCCGCTTCGAGGCCGACTGGCAGCGTGCGGCCGACTACGCGGCAACCGTCGCGCGGGCGGGCGACTACATCGTCACGCTCGGCTGCGGAAACGTGAACCTGATCATCCCGCAGGTGCTCGCGGCCCTCGGGACGCAGGAGTAGCCGATGCGCCGGCCGTCCCCGCTGCCGCCGCCGCCCGCGCGGCCCCGTCCGGAACCGCCGGCCGAGACGCCGGCGACCGCCGTCCCCGCCGCCGATCCGCCCCCTGCGCAGCCCCACCCCGGCGCCGATGCGCGCGAGACCGACCCGGTCGCCCCGCCGTTCGCCGCGGACGGCGACGCCGCGGACGACACCGCGCCCCTCGAACCGCTGTTCTCCGAGCGGGATGCCGGGACCACCGGCATCCCGGACCCGATCGCCCTCGATGGCACCGCGGAGCCCGACGAGGTGCGCGTGCGCGACGTCTGGGCCGCCGCCCGGGCGCGGCGGAAGGCGCTGCGCGCCGAGGTCCGTCGGTTCACGGCGCGTCAGCGCCGGCGCCGCATGGTCTGGATCGGCGTGGGCGCGGCCCTGATCGTCCTCGTGCTGGGAACCCTCGGCATCGCCTACAGCCCGCTGCTCGCCGTCCGCGACGTCACCGTCATCGGCTCCGAGCGCCTCGACGCGGGCGAGGTCGCGGCGGCCCTGTCCGGCCAGGTGGGCACGCCGCTGCCGCTGGTGGACTCGAGCGAGGTGAAGGCGGCGCTCGTGGCCTTCCCGCTCGTGGAGACCTACACGCTCGAGGCTCGGCCGCCGCACGAGCTGATCGTCCGGATCGTCGAGCGCACCCCCATCGGGTCGATCGACTCGGCGGCGGGACACACCCTCGTCGACGCCGCCGGTGTCGCGCTGTCGACGACCCCCGACGCGCCGGAGGGCTTTCCGGTGCTCGAGATCACCGGGGGAGTCGGGTCGCGGGCGTTCCAGGCCGTCGGCACGGTGTTCCGGTCGCTGCCTGAGGAGTTGCGTGTACAGGTGACGAAGATCACCGCGACGACGGCCAACGACGTCACCCTCACGCTGGGCGGCACGCGCACCGACATCGTGTGGGGCAATGCCGACCGGTCGCCGCTCAAGGTGATCGTGCTCGAGGCGGCCATGACGACCAGGCCGCCGGCCGAGGTGGACCGCTACGACGTCTCCTCGCCGAACGCCGTCGTCGTCGACTGACAGCGCCCGCGGAGACGACTTCGCGACACGATGTCGCGACACGCCCACCGCCTCGGGGCCGCGGGGCATCCCGACGCCTACCTTCAGTCACGAGGGAAATGCATACTCGGCAATTCTTTAAACCTCTACCTGAGGTTAAAGGTTGAGACAGAGATTCGGGACGAGACGGAGGCCGGCATGAGCCAGAACCAGAACTACCTCGCCGTCATCAAGGTGGTCGGTGTGGGCGGCGGCGGCGTGAACGCCGTCAATCGAATGATCGAGCTCGGGCTCCGCGGCGTGGAGTTCATCGCCGTGAACACCGACGCTCAGGCGCTGCTGATGAGCGACGCCGACGTCAAGCTCGACGTCGGCCGCGAGCTCACCCGCGGCCTCGGCGCCGGCGCCGACCCCGAGGTGGGTCGCCGCGCCGCCGAGGACCACGCCGAAGAGATCGAGGAGGCGCTCGCGGGCGCCGACATGGTCTTCGTGACCGCCGGAGAGGGCGGTGGCACCGGCACGGGCGGCGCGCCCGTCGTGGCGCGCATCGCGAAGTCGATCGGTGCACTGACCATCGGCGTGGTGACCAAGCCGTTCTCGTTCGAGGGCCGTCGCCGTCAGACGCAGGCCGAGGCCGGCGTCGCCAAGCTGAAGGAAGAGGTCGACACCCTCATCGTCGTGCCGAACGACCGGTTGCTGGAGATCAGCGACCGCGGCATCTCGATGATCGAGGCGTTCGCCACGGCCGACCAGGTGCTCCTGGCCGGTGTGCAGGGCATCACCGACCTCATCACGACGCCGGGCCTGATCAACCTCGACTTCGCGGACGTCAAGTCCGTCATGCAGGGGGCGGGCTCCGCGCTCATGGGCATCGGCTCCGCGCGCGGAGCCGACCGGGCGATCAAGGCCGCCGAGCTGGCCGTCGAGTCGCCGCTCCTCGAGGCGTCGATCGAGGGCGCGCACGGCGTGCTGCTGTCGATCCAGGGCGGGTCGAACCTCGGCATCTTCGAGATCAACGACGCCGCGCAGCTGGTGAAGGAGGCCGCGCACCCCGAGGCCAACATCATCTTCGGCACGGTGATCGACGACACCCTCGGCGACGAGGTCCGCGTGACCGTCATCGCCGCCGGCTTCGACGGGGGCGAGCCGCAGGTCAAGGTCGAGCCGATCACGGCGATGCGCCCCGCCGCGGCGCCGGTCCTCCCGCCGCTGCCGGCCGACGAGGCCGCACGCGAGCTCGACGGTGCCGAGCCGCGGGCCGAGAAGGAGACCGTCTCGGTCTCGGCGACGACCGACGCCTACGAGTCGGCCTTCGGTGACGACGACCTCGACATCCCGGACTTCCTCAAGTAACGACTCCGTGGACCTCGCCGACCGTCTCGCCGCCGTGGACGCCCGCATCGCCGACGCGATGCGGGCGTCGCGGCGCGACCCCGGTGAGATCACGCGGATCGTCGTGACGAAGTTCCATCCCGCCGACCTGATCGTGCGACTGCACGCGCTGGGCGTGCGGGACATCGGCGAGAACCGGCAGCAGGAGCTCACCGCGAAGCGCGCGGAGGTTCCGCCGCTGGCGGGCCTGCGCTGGCACTTCATCGGGCAGGCGCAGACGAAGAAGGCGCGGGCGATCCGCGCGGCGGCCGACGCCGTGCACTCGGTCGACCGCGCCCGTATCGCGGACGCGCTGCACGCTGTTGCAGGTGAGAGTGCCGCAGGCGACGAGGGGACGCGCCTCGACGTCCTGCTGCAGGTCAACCTCACCGACGATCCCGGCCGCGGCGGCGCGGCACCGGTCGACGTGGAGGCTCTCGCGGCTCATGTCGCGACATCCTGTCCCTCGCTGCGCCTGCGCGGCGTCATGGCCGTCGCGCCGCTGGACGAGCCCCCCGCCACCGCGTTCGCGCGGCTCGCGGACGCCGGCGCGCGCGTGCGCAGCGTCGTGCCCGACGCCGACTGGATGTCGGCGGGCATGACGGGAGATTTCGAAGAGGCGATCGCGGCGGGTGCGACACACCTGCGGATCGGCTCGGCAATCACGGGCCCGCGGCCCGTGCACGGTTAACCTCGGAACAGACGAGCAAACGGAGGATGCGATGTCGAACCCGCTCAAGAAGACCATGGTGTACCTGGGTCTCGCAGACGAGGAAGAGGTCTACGAGGAGCCGGCGCCGCGACGCGAGAAGCAGCAGCAGGTCGAGAAGACCGCTCCCGTGACGCCCCTGCACCGTCCCGCCGTCGTGCGCCAGCCCGCCGCCGGCACGGTGAGCGAGATCCTCACGGTGCACCCGAAGCAGTACCGCGACGCGCAGATCATCGCCGAGAACTTCCGTGACGGCATCCCCGTCATCATCAACCTCTCGCAGATGAGCGACGCCGATGCGCGCCGGCTGATCGATTTCGCCAGCGGACTCTCGCTCGGCCTCTACGGGCGCATCGAGCGGGTGACCAGCAAGGTCTTCCTGCTCTCGCCCGAGAACATCGCCGTGTCCGGTGACGGTGCGGTGGCGCAGGCCGACCCCGAGGCCGCCGCCTTCCCGCAGTAGTCGTGGAGATCGTCCGGCTCGTCGCCGCCGTCGCCAACACCCTGCTCCTGCTGTACATCCTCGTGATGCTCGCGAGGCTCGTGATGGAGTACATCCCGCTGTTCAACAGGGAGTGGCGACCGAGCGGTATCGGGCTCGTGCTCGCCGAGATCGTATTCACGGTGACCGACCCTCCGCTGAAGTTCTTCCGCCGCCTGATCCCGCCGCTGCGGCTGGGCGCCATCGCGCTGGATCTGGGCTTTCCGCTGACGATGCTGCTGTGCTTCGTCCTGCTCTCGATCACCCGCGTGTTCATGTTCGCGTGACGTTTCTCGCGCCCCTCCCACGGGCGCACTATGCTGTGTGGGTACGGCTCGCCGCCTGCGGGTCGCCTCGAGACCGTCCCGCGTCCAGAGCCCCGAAAGAGGAATCACCATGGCTTTGACCCCCGAAGACGTCGTCACCAAGCAGTTCCAGCACGTTCGCTTCAAGGAGGGATTCGACCCGGATGAGGTCGATGACTTCCTCGACGAGATCGTGGTGGAGTGGCGCAAGACGATCGCCGAGAACGAGGAGCTGAAGGCCAAGCTCGCCGCCTACGAGTCCGGTGCGGCTCCCGTGGCCGAGGCCCCCGTCGAGGAGCCGGTCGTCGTGGACGAGGTCCCCGTGCCCGTGTCCGCCTTCGCCGACGCTTCCGTCGAGGCCGACGCTCCCATCGCAGCCCACGCTCCCATCCAGTCGCCCGCACCCGTCGAGGCGCCCGCGCCCGTCGCGGCGTCCGATGCCGCCGGCATCATCGAGCTCGCCCAGCGTCTGCACGACGAGCACGTCGCCGAGGGTCAGGCTCAGAAGGACAAGCTCGTCTCCGAGGCGCAGGCCGAAGCGGCCTCGATCCTCGCCGACGCACAGGCCAAGGGCCGCGACGAGATCACGCGTCTCGAGAGCGAGCGGGCCACCCTCGAGACCCGCATCAGCGAGCTGCGCCAGTTCGAGCGCGACTACCGCACGCAACTGCGCGGCTTCATCGAGGAGAAGCTCCGTGACCTGGACGTCACCGAGTCGACCTCGGGCGCGACGCCTGTCTCGGCCTCCTAGGTCAGGATTTTGACAGGCCGGACCCTGCCTGCTGCGGCGGCCGGCACCCTCATCGCGATTCTCGCGGTGCTGGTGCTGGCCGCCGATCAGTTCACGAAGCATCTCGCTCTCACGCACCTGCCGTACCAGGAGGCGGTCGCGGTGTGGGGCGACTTCTTCCAGCTGTACCTCACCCGCAACTCCGGCGCCGCGTTCTCGCTCGGCGAGGGCATCACGTGGGTCTTCACGATCGTGCTCGCCATCGCGGCGACGGTCGTGATCGTGCTCGCCGTGCGGCGGGTGCGCGCGCGCTCCTGGGCCATCGTGCTCGGACTGCTGCTCGGCGGCATCCTCGGCAATCTCACCGATCGCCTGCTGCGCGAGCCGGGGTTCCTCCACGGTCACGTCATCGACTTCATCCACACGCCCTGGATGTGGCTGTGGTTCCCCTCGGCGATCTACAACGTCGCCGACATCTTCATCGTCACGATGATGATCTCCGTCGCGATCCTCGTGCTGATCGGCGTGCGCCTCGACGGCACGCGTGAGCCGGTCCGGGATGCCGGTGACGCCGACGCGGAGTCCTGACGTGGAGTCGCGCTCCCTCCCCGTGCCGGACGGTCTGCAGGGCGTCCGCGTCGATGCGGCGCTGGCCAAGCTCCTCGGCTTCTCCCGCACGTTCGCGGCCGATATCGCCGAAGCCGGCGGCGTCGTCCAGGACGGCCGCGCGCTCGGCAAGTCCGACCGTCTCACGGCGGGCTCCTGGCTCGAGGTGTCGTGGCAGGCCAAGCGGGAGCCCGAGATCGTGCCGGTCGCGGTGCCCGATCTCGGCATCGCGTACGGCGATGACGAGATCGTCGTCGTCGACAAGCCGTCCGGCGTCGCCGCGCATCCGTCGCTCGGCTGGGAGGGGCCGACCGTGCTGGGCGCCCTCGCCGCGGCCGGGTACCGGATCGCGACCTCCGGCGCCGCCGAGCGCCAGGGGGTCGTGCACCGGCTGGATGTCGGCACGAGCGGGCTCATGGTCGTGGCCAAGACCGAGCGCGCCTACACCGTCCTCAAGCGCGCGTTCAAGGAGCGCGAGGTCGACAAGATCTACCATGCCGTCGTACAGGGCCACCCCGATCCCCTCACGGGGACGATCGACGCGCCCATCGGCCGGCATCCGTCGCACTCCTGGAAGTTCGCGGTGACCCCGGACGGCAAGGACTCGATCACGCATTACGAGACGCTCGAGGCGTTCCCCGGTGCCTCGCTGCTCGAGATCCACCTCGAGACCGGGCGCACGCACCAGATCCGGGTCCACATGGCCGCCCACCGGCATCCGTGCGCGGGAGATCCGCTCTATGGTGCGGACCCGACCGTCTCGGCGCGATTGGGTCTGACGAGGCAGTGGCTGCACGCGCACGAGCTGTCGTTCGCGCACCCCGCGACGTCGGACTGGGTGACGTTCACGTCGGCGTATCCCGCCGACCTCGCGCGGGCGCTGGAGATTCTTCGCGACGAATCGTGAACTCTTCGCGCGGATCGGGGCAATATCAATCGTGACCACCGACAGCGCGATCATCCGGCGATCGCTGGACGACCCCTCCGCCTTTGCGGAGCTGTTCGACCGTCACGCCCGTGCGGTCGGACGGTTCGCGGCGCAGCGCGTCGGCGCCGAGGCCGGCAAGGACGTGCTCAGCGAGACGTTCCTGGTCGCGTTCCGGAAGCGAGCGAGCTTCGATCACGCGTGGGAATCGGCCGTGCCCTGGCTCTACGGCATCGCGGCGCGGCTGATCCGCAAGCAGCGGGCCAACGAGGCACGGCAGTGGCGTTCGATCGCCGCCGCGGCCCGGGTCGCCGAACGCGGCGACGACGGCGCGCTGCGGCGGGCCGAGGAGCAGGTGGACGCGGCCGCCCTGACAGGACGGCTCGCCGAGCGCATCGCGGCACTGCCGGCGCGCGATCGCGACACGCTGCTGCTGTACGCCTGGCACGACATGACCTACGAGCAGATCGCCGTGGCGCTCGGAGTGCCGGTCGGCACGGTGCGCTCCCGGCTCAACCGGGTGCGGCGGCGGTTCGCCGACCTGCACGACCACACGGCCGGGCCGGCGATCGGACGAGAGGAGGGACGCGATGGACGAGTGGAGCAGGGTGCGTGACCTCGCGCCCGACACGGACGTCGCCGCCGCCGACATCGCGGCGGCGCGACGGCAGCTGACGGCGCAGATCGCGCGGGCGCCGGGAGCCGTGCGCGCCCGGAACCCGCGGACGAACCGGACCGCCATCGCCGTCGCCGTGGCCATCGTCGCGGTCATCGCGACCTCCGCGGTGCTGATCACGCAGTGGATGCCGCGGCCGGCGCCGCAGCTCAACAGCGGCCGGCTGGATCTGTCCCAGCCGCTTCTGGAGCAGGTGCCGGACGGCTCGTATCTGCGCATCGCGACGACCACCGAGTCGGCGTATGTCGCCGAGCTCCCGACGGGGGACGGGGACGAGACGCGGCTCGCCGACGGGTACCTGCGCATCCGGTCGACGTCGACGGCGTATGTGCCCACGTCCGGCGGCGCGTGGCTGTTCGGCTGGCCCGAAGAGCCTGCCGAGGTCATCGAACGGTCCGGACCGGACGCGCAGGCGCTCATCGACGGGCGCGGATGGCGCACCGAGCCGACGATCTACCGTTCGACGGACAGCCCGGTGGTCGACCCGCAGTGGCTCGCCGACCTGCCGACCGATCCCGACGGCATCCTGGTGGCGTACGCCGAGCGCTTCGGCATGCGCGATCCCGGTGCTCCGGTCGAGCCTGACACGGCGATCGAGCCGTACATGGCCACGATGCTGGCGAGCTGGCTGATCACGGACGCGGCCTGGCTGCTCGCGGCGCCGTCGCAGCGGGAGGATCTGCTCGAGACCGTGCGCTCGGTCGACGACGTCACCGTGACCGAGCGCGGTGACACGATCCTCGTCGAGTTCTCGGGGATGTCCTCCTCCACCGCGACGATCGATGCGGCATCCCTTCTCCCGCTGCGGGGAACGTCGGTCGCCGAGCCGGTCGTCACCGGGAGGAGCACCGCCGACCTGCCGCCGGACACGTGGAGCACGGAGATCACGATCGTCGAGGCTGCGCCGGCGCCCAGGCACCCCGACGACGACGAGTTCACCGCCCGCTGCAACGGCACGACGATCCCGGGTTCGGCGTTCGGCAGCGGGGCGCGCCCCGACGAGCTCGACGCCGACGGGCGGGCGGCGCTGTCCGCGGACGGCGTGCCCGCGCTGAACCCCGAGGAGTGGTTCCTCGTGTCGCAGACCGCGGACACCGTCGTGCTCATGTCGTTCGAGCTCCACGCCGAGGCGCGGACACGGGGCCCCATCCCCTCGGGTCTTCCGGGCCCGACGCACGAGCTGCTGACGCTGTCGCGTGAGGACGGGCAGTGGCGACTCGCGGAATGGGAGAGCTGTGTCCTGGAGCAGGTGCGCGAGGGGTTCGACAATGCCGACGTGGAGCTCGATCCCGCGTTCGCGCTGACTCCGGATACGACCGAGCTGCACTTCCTCGTGACCGAGCGCGCGTGCAACTCCGGGCAGAGTGCGGAGGGGCGCATCGAACTCGTCGAGAAGGCCGAGTTCGAAGACGCCGTCGAGGTCTACCTCGCGATCCGTCCTCCCGGCGGCCCCGCGGAGTGCCAGGGCAATCCGCCCGCGCCGTTCGTCGTCGAGCTGGACGAGCCGCTCGGGGACCGGAGGATCTCGGACCTCACCTACATGGAGATCCGCACGCTCCGCGAGTGACTCTAGGCTGACGGCGTGAACCGAATCCTCGCTGCCGGCCAATACCTGACGTGACCACCGACAGCGAGATCATCCAGCGCTCGCTGGAGGTGCCTGCGGCGTTCGCCGAGCTCTTCGACCGTCATGCCCGGGTCGTCGGGGCGTTCGTCTCGCGCCGGGTGGGCGCCGACGTCGCCGAGGACATCGTCAGCGAGACCTTTCTGGCCGCGTTCCGCCGTCGAGGCGACTTCGAGTTCGCGCGGGAGTCGGCCAAGCCGTGGCTGTTCGGCATCGCCGTGCGCCTCATGCGGAACCACCGCGCGCGCGAGGCCGCCCACTGGCGATCGCTCGTGTCGGCGACCGGTGCCGCCGACGTCGACCACGACGGCGAGATCGGGGCCGCGGGCGAGCGCATGGACGCCGCCGCCGCGCTGCGCCGGCTCGGGCCGGCGCTGGCCGCGCTGCCGGCACGGGATCGCGAGACCCTCCAGCTGTACGCCTGGAGCGGTATGACCTATGAGGAGCTCGCCGTCGTGCTCGACGTGCCCGTGGGCACCGTGCGCTCGCGCCTGAATCGCGTGCGCCGGAAGCTCGGCGAGGCGATGCCGGTGCTCGAGTCGGAAGAGGGGGTGCGCGGTGGATCTGCGTGACGTGATGGCGGGAGTCGGGTCGGGGGACTTCGGCGACGAGGCTGTGGCGCGTAGCCGGGCGCGAGTGCTCGCCGGGATCGGCGGCGCGCTCGAGAGCGCGGCGTCGGGGTCCGTGGCGTCGGGGGTTGTGGCGTCGCGGCCTGCGGCAGCCGGGGTCGCGGGGACGATCCGCGGCCCGGGCGACGTGCGCCGGCGGCGGCGCTGGAGCGGTGGCGCACTGGCGGCGGTCGCGGCGGTCATCGTGGTCTCGTTCGTCGCGGTCGGGGCGATGGTCACCGCGCAGTGGCTGGCGAAGGCACCGACGGCGGGCGAGCCGACCGGTCTCGATCTGTCGGCCCCGCTGCTGGCGCAGCTCGAGCCGGGGGAGTACCTGCGCATCGCCACGGACTGGGAGCGGAGCCGGACGGGGACCTTCATCGGCGAGGACGAGTACGCGGTCGCCGATGCGTATCTGCGCGTGCGCGAGGTCGAGTCGTGGTACGTGCCGGCCGACGACGGCGAGTGGACGCTGGGTCTGCCCGAGTACCGGTCCGAGCTCGTCTCGGCGCACGGGCCGGACGCCGACGCCCTCGTCGAGCTGCAGGGATGGCTACAACCGCCCGACATCCGGCGGGTCGCCGCCGCGGGGATCACGCGCGGCGGCGACGCGGGACTCGTCGTCAGCCGCGCGTGGCTCGACGCGCTGCCGGACGACGCGCACGGGATGATCCGGGCCTTCGCGGACCGGTACGACATGGCTGCCGGCGCGGATGAGACGGTCGTGCGGCTCATGCTCGTCGATCCGACGCTGCTGCTGCTCGACCGGGCGCAGCGTGCGACGCTCCTCGGCGCGCTGAGCGACATGCCGGCGTTCGAGGTCGTCGGCGCCGACGGCACCGTCACTGTGACCGCCGGCGATCCGGGCGCCGCGGGGGACGGGGATCCCGCCGTCCCCACGACGGTGGTCTTCCGCGGTCCGGCACTGCTGCCGCTGAGCGGCGAGGTCGACCGGAGCTGGTATCAGGACACGGGGTCGCCCCCCGTCCCCGCCGACACCTGGACGGTCGACCTGTCGATCGTGTCGTCGGTACCGGGCGCGCCGCCGGCGCCGCAACCCGCTGATCCCGGGGTGGAACCCGACGACCCTGAGGCGGGCATCGGACCCGACGGGTACTGGTGCTCCCACCGTCACATTCCGCTGCGCGTGCTCGACGACGTGCAGTACGCCGAGGACCTCGATGCCGCGGGGAATGCCGCGCTGAGAGAGGCGGGGGTGTGGCCGACGATCGAGGCGATGCCGGAGGCGTGGATCGTCGTCTCGTTCACCGACAGGGAGCTCGTGCTGTTCACGGATCGGCCGACCATGCAGCCGGGCGGGTGGCTGCTCGAGGGGGCGCCGCCGGACCATCAGGTGACGCAGCTGTACCGCGAGGGCGCCGCCTGGGCCGTCATGCAGGAGTCGCTGTGCGCCCTGCAGCACGATCTCGGCGAGCTGAACCTCGCCGACGTCGAACTCGACCCCGCCCACCCGCCGCGGGCAGGCGACGAGGAGATCCACTTCCTCGTGACCGAGCGCGCCTGCAACTCCGGGCAGCCGGCGACGGGCCGTGTGGAGCTCGAGAGCGGCTTCTACGACGGTGTGGTCTTGGAGGTCACGATCGGCGTGCGGCCGACGGGCGAGCCGGCCGACTGCCCGGGGAATCCGCCGACGCCGTTCGTGTTCGAACTGAAGTCGCCGTGGGTCGAGGGCACGGTGGTCCGCGATGCGACGTATGTGGATCCGCGGGAGCTGCCGATGCCGTGACCCGCTCGGCTGCGGTCGGCCCGGAGCCTCCCGGGGCATTGCCGGCGTCGGGTGGGTGCGGCATCCTGACGACATGGTGATCGAGGTCAGGCCGGCGGTCGTGTTCGAGGACGTCGCTGCGGTGGTGGGTGCTTCCGGGTCAGGCCCGGGCACCGGCGTCAGGGGATCATGCACCACCTGATCGGGGGTGCCGTCGACTTCGCCCGGGATGCCGGTGCTCCCGCGATCGAGGGATACCGCGTCGACAGCGGCGGGGTGAGGATCGACCTCACGATGGCGTACGCGGGGACGCGCAGGCTGTTCGAGAGAGCCGGTTTCACCAAAGCCGCCGACACCGACTCGGTGTTCGTCGGCCATCCGCGCGTGCTCATGCGGAAGGAGCTCTGATCCCCCGCTCCGGGCGGAACGAGGAGAGAAGATAGATGCGAATGTAAGTCCTTCAGAGCTGCTGGTTGCCGAGGTCGGATGTGCGCGAAACTGAGAGAGTTCTCATGTATGAGTAGTAGATATATTCGAGAGTACGGCGTACACTAAAAGACATGACCACCACTCTCGACGAGCTCACCGCCGCGGTATCCGCGGTGGTGGAGCTCTGGCCGGGAGAGCGGGTGGAAGGCACGGAGACGGCCCGGCTCGTGGCGTTGAACACGGCATTGGGGTGGGCGAGACGGCTGATGGACGCTGCGGTCACGCAGGTCGCGTCGGAAATCTCCCGGCAGTCCCGTCCGGAACTCGGGGTGGATTCGCTCGCGAAGCAGCAGGGGCACCGGAATGCGACCACGTTCCTCGCGACGACGCTCGGCACGTCGAACGGCGAGGCCGCTCGGCTCGTGCAGGTGGGGGCGGCGACGGCTCCCCGGCTGCTGCTGACGGGGGAGGAGGCGCCGGCGCGGCACCCGCACGTGGGCGAGCAGCTCGCGCGGGGCCGGATTGGGAAGGACGCCGCCTCGGCGATCATCTCGATGCTCGACGGCGTCGCCGACAGGGCCGACCCGACCGAGCTCGACGATGCCGAGCGGACGCTCGCCGCACAGGCCGCGACGCTCGACCTGGACCAGCTGCGCAAGGTGCTCACGCGCGCGCAGGCGCATCTCGATCCCGACGGGGTCGAACCGATCGAGGAGGACCTGCGTGCGCAGGCATCGGTGAGCGTGCGACAGGACCGCGCCGGCATGATCCACGTGACCGCGAAGCTGGATCCGGAACGCGGCGCTCCTGTCGTCCATGTGCTCGAGGCCATGGTGACCGCGGAGCTGGCCGCGCAGCGCGACGAGGGCGGCGCCGCACCGGGCCTTCCGCCGAAGCCGATCCCGGTGATGCAGGCGGACGCGCTGGTGGCGCTCTGCGAGCACTACCTCGGCTGCGCGCACACCGATGCACCCCTCCCGGGTGCGACCGTCGTGGTCAGGGTCGGTCTCGCCGACCTGCAGAGCGGGAGGGGGTTCGGCACGATCGACGGGATCGACCAGCCCGTCTCCATCGCCACCGTGCGGCGCATGGCCGCCGACGGGGGAATCATTCCCCTCGTCCTCGGCGGCGATTCCGAGGTCCTGGACTGGGGCCGGCGCAAGCGGCTCTTCACGAGATCGCAGCGACTGGCCCTGGTCGAACGGGACGGCGGCTGCGTCGGCTGCGGCGCGCCCCCCGGCCGATGCAAGGCGCACCACCTGCGATGGTGGTCCCGCGGTGGCACCACCGACCTGCGCAACGGCGTCCTGCTGTGCAGCAGCTGCCACCATCGCGTGCACGACAACGGCTGGGACGTCCGCATCGACGACGAGAGCACACGCGCGCACGTGTGGCTGATCCCGCCGACCCACGTCGACCCCGCGCGCACGCCGCGGCCCGCCGCCCGGCGCCGCTTCGACTTCGTGTCCTGATCAGTCGGCCGCGCGCGCGGCGGTGCTGCCGTCCGGCATCCTCTCGACGCCCTCTCGCGACTCGGCGTACAGGAGCTCGAAGCGCTCGAGGACCAGCGGCAGCTCGCCGAGCCGCTCGACCGGGATCCCTCGCCGGTCGAGCACGCGCGCGAAGTACGCCGCGTGACCTTCCCGCCACGCGGCCAGCGACAGGTCGTCCTCGCCCTCGGACGCGGCGAATCCGGCATCCACGTCCTCGAAGGCGCTGATCGTGACGCTCGTCGTCCGGATCAGCGCGCGGGGGAGGCCGGCGCCGTCCAGCAGGACGGACAGCTCGCCCACCTGCGGAACCGGCTCCCGTCCGCCTCGAGCTCGGCGAGGCTCGTCGAGGTGCCGGTCTTCACGCCGGAGATCACGGCGCCCAGCAGTCCGTCGGCGAGCGCGGGGGTGTCGGCGAAGCTCCAGGCCTCCGGCACCGCCGTGGAGGGGTCGAGGCCCGCGGCGGCGGCGGCGCGCCGCCAGAACAGTGCGATCGGTGTGATGCTCATCGATCAGCGTCCTCCGCGGAACTGCGCGGGATCGTCCTCCGCGATCGCCAGGGCGACCTTGCGGACGTGTACGGGATCCATCTCGCCCATCGCGCCCAGGTCGTAGAACCCCACTTCGGTGAGCTCGCCGTCGGCGGGATGCGGGTCGCCCGAGACCCACGTGCAGCGGAAGACGAGATCGAGGTAGTCGACCTGGTCGCCGTTGGCGTAGGTGATCCGCGGGAGCTGGTGCACGAGCGCGAGCCGCTCGGCCCGCACGACGACACCCGCCTCTTCGAGGCACTCCCGGACGGCGGCGTCGGCGGGCTCCTCGCCCGGATCCACGATGCCCGACACCGGCTGCCACGAGCCGTTGTCGGCGCGCTTGCCGAGCAGCACCTTCTCGTCGCGGAACACGATCGCCGTCACGCCGACCAGGGGCAGTGGCGCATGGCCGATCTTCTCGCGCAGCGCCAGGACGAACTCGGGAGTGGCCATGCCGACAAGCCTAGGTCGACCGAGCCCCCTGTCCGGGCCCCGACGTAGACTCGATCCGTGGCATCCGACTCCTTCGTACATCTGCACGTGCACAGCGAGTACTCGATGCTCGACGGGGCCGCGAGGATCGGTCCGATGGTCCAGGAGGCCGTCAATCAGGGCATGCCGGCGATCGCCGTCACCGACCACGGCAACACGTTCGCGGCCTTCGAGTTCTACCGCGCGGCGAAGGATGCCGGGATCAAGCCGATCATCGGCATCGAGGCCTACGTCACCCCCGGCACGCACCGCAGCGACAAGTCGCGCGTGCGCTGGGGCAGCCCGGAGCAGAGCAGCGACGACGTCTCGGGTGCGGGCGCGTACACGCACATGACCCTGCTGTCCGAGACGACCGAGGGCATGCACAACCTCTTCCGCCTGTCGAGCAGGGCGTCGATCGAGGGGTACTACTTCAAGCCCCGCATGGATCGCGAGCTGCTGCAGAAGTACAGCAAGGGGCTCATCGCGACGACCGGATGCCCCTCGGGTGAGATCCAGACGCGGCTGCGACTGGGCCAGTACGACGCCGCGCGCGCCGCCGCCGCCGAGTTCCAGGAGATCTTCGGCAAGGACAACTACTTCGCCGAGATCATGGACCACGGCCTCTCGATCGAGCGCCGCGTGCAGGGCGACCTGCACCGCATCGCGAAGGACCTGCAGATCCCGCTGGTCGCGACCAATGACCTGCACTACACGCACCAGCATGACGCGACCAGTCACGCGGCGCTGCTGTGCGTGCAGTCGGGGTCGACGCTCGACGACCCCAACCGGTTCAAGTTCGACGGCGACGGCTACTACGTCAAGAGCGCCGCAGAGATGCGGCAGGTCTTCCGCGACCACGAGATCGCGTGCGACAACACGCTGCTGATCGCCGAGCGCTGCGACGTCGAGTTCAACACGAGCGCCAACTACATGCCGCGCTACCCGGTGCCCGACGGCGAGACGGAGGAGAGCTGGTTCATCAAGGAGGTCGAGAAGGGCCTCGAGTTCCGCTACCCGAACGGCATCCCCGACGACGTCCGCCGGCAGGCCGAGTACGAGTCCGGCGTCATCGTCCAGATGGGCTTCCCGGGCTACTTCCTCGTCGTCGCCGACTTCATCAACTGGGCCAAGGACAACGGCATCCGCGTCGGGCCCGGTCGCGGGTCCGGCGCCGGGTCGATGGCCGCCTACGCGATGCGCATCACCGACCTCGACCCGCTGCAGCACGGGCTCATCTTCGAGCGCTTCCTCAACCCCGACCGAGTCTCGATGCCCGACTTCGACGTCGACTTCGACGACCGGCGCCGTGGCGAGGTCATCCAGTACGTGACCGAGAAGTACGGTGACGAGCGCGTCGCGCAGATCGTCACGTACGGCACGATCAAGGCCAAGCAGGCGCTCAAGGACGCCGGACGGGTGCTGGGCTTCCCGTTCAGCATGGGTGAGAAGCTCACGAAGGCGATGCCGCCGCCCGTGATGGGCAAGGACATGCCGCTGGAGGGCATGTTCGACCCGAAGCACGACCGCTACAAAGAGGCGAGCGAGTTCCGGGCCGTCATCGAGACGGATGCCGATGCGAAGACCGTGTTCGACACGGCGGTGGGCCTCGAGAACCTCAAGCGGCAGTGGGGCGTGCACGCGGCCGGCGTGATCATGTCGTCCGAGCCGCTGCTGGACATCATCCCGATCATGAAGCGGGAGCAGGACGGCCAGATCGTCACGCAGTTCGACTATCCGGCGTGCGAGGCACTCGGCCTGATCAAGATGGACTTCCTGGGGCTGCGCAACCTCACGATCATCTCCGACGCGCTGGAGAACATCGAGGCCAACCGCGGCGAGAAGCTCGTGCTCGAAGAGCTCGAGTTCGACGACCGGGCCTCGTACGAGCTCCTCGGCCGTGGCGACACGCTGGGCGTGTTCCAGCTCGACGGCGGGCCGATGCGGTCGCTGCTGCGGCTCATGAAGCCGGACAACTTCGAGGACATCTCCGCCGTCATCGCCCTGTACCGCCCGGGCCCCATGGGGGCGAACTCGCACATCAACTACGCGCTGCGCAAGAACGGGCAGCAGGAGATCACCCCGATCCACCCCGAGCTCGAAGAGCCGCTCAAGGACATCCTCGAGACCAGCTACGGCCTGATCATCTATCAGGAGCAGGTCATGGCCATCGCGCAGAAGGTCGCCGGGTTCTCGCTCGGACAGGCCGACATCCTGCGCCGCGCGATGGGCAAGAAGAAGAAGTCCGAGCTGGACAAGCAGTACGAGGGCTTCCACGGCGGCATGGTCGAGCGCGGCTTCGGCGAAGCGGCGATCAAGGCGCTGTGGGACATCCTGCTGCCGTTCTCGGACTACGCCTTCAACAAGGCGCACTCCGCCGCGTACGGACTGGTGTCGTACTGGACGGCGTACCTGAAGTCGCACTACCCGGCCGAGTACATGGCCGCGCTGCTGACGAGCGTCGGCGACGCCAAGGACAAGCTCGCCGTCTACCTCAACGAGTGCCGCCGGATGGGCATCAGGGTACTGCCGCCCGACGTGGGGCAGTCGATCCGGTACTTCGCGGCCGTCGGCGAGGACATCCGCTTCGGTCTCGGCGCGATCCGCAACGTCGGCTCGAACGTCGTCGACGGGATCGTCGCGGCACGCGCGGACGAGTCCTTCACCTCGTTCCACGACTTCCTCACGAAGGTGCCCGCCCACGTCGCCAACAAGCGCACCGTCGAGTCGCTCATCAAGGCGGGCGCGTTCGACTCGCTCGGCTCGACGCGCCGCGCACTCATGGAGATCCACGAGGACGCCACCGAGCAGGCGGTGCTCGACAAGCGCCGTGAGGCCAACGGCGAAGTCGGCTTCGACTTCGACAGCCTGTGGGGCGACGATGAGCCGCACCAGGTGCAGAAGGTTCCCGAGCGGCCCGAGTGGACGAAGAAGGACAAGCTCGCGTTCGAGCGCGAGATGCTCGGCCTCTACGTGTCGGATCATCCGCTCGCGGGGCTCGAGATCCCGCTCGCCAAGCACGCGTCGACGTCGATCCACGATCTACTGGCCTCCGAGGAGGTGCAGGACGGCGATCAGGTCACCGTCGCCGGGCTCGTCACGAGCGTGCAGCACCGCGTCGCGAAGCAGAGCGGCAACCCCTACGGCATGATCACGGTCGAGGACTTCGACGGCGAGGTCACCGTCATGTTCATGGGCAAGACCTACGCGGAGTTCCAGTCGATGCTGGTGCAGGACTCGATCCTCGTCGTCCGCGGCCGGGTCTCGCGCCGCGACGACGGGCTCAATCTCCACGGTCAGTCGGCCTTCGTGCCGGACCTCGGCGCCGTCGACGCCACCGGTCCGCTCGTGCTGCTGATGCCGGAGCATCGCGCGACCGAGACGACGATCGACGGGCTCGCCGCCGTGCTGGCGCGGCACCGCGGCGACACCGAGGTCACCCTGAAGCTGCACAAGGGCGGCTCCGCGAAGGTGTTCGAGGTGCCCATGCCCGTGAGAGTGACAGCCGACCTCTACGGCGAGCTGAAGGGTCTGCTCGGGCCGCAGTGCCTGGGCTGATCGCGCGGATGAACGGCAGCAGTCCGACGAGTAGGATCGCAACCGGCGCCGCCGTGCGCCCCCGGAAGGAATGATCGTGAGCGACCAGAACCCCACCCCCGAGAACGCCGACATCCCCGAGGCGGAGACGACGGACGCCGTCACGGTCCAGGCCGAGTCGGACGAGCCGACGGTGGATGCCGGCATCCCGCCGCAGTACGGCGTGGGTCCCTTCTCGATCCGCGAGGTCGCGCTGCTGGGCGTCTGGCTGCTGGCGTTCGTGGTGTCGTTCTTCTCGCTGTACGTCGAGAGCCAGCTCAGCGTGTTCTTCGGCGCCGGTGCGTCGGTGTGGTCGGCGGGAATCGACTGGATCCTGACGATCGGCGTGCCCACGGCAGCGGTGTTCCTCATCGTGCTGCGGCGCTTCTCGCCCGGCGCCATCCGCCGGGTCGGGTCGCTCGGCATCGACCAGTTCGCTGCGGTGGCCTTCTCGGTGTCCGCCGTGCTCTGGCTCGGGATGCTGTGGACCACCATCGCCCGCGGGGTGCAGACCGGGCTGTGGCTCGGAAGCTGGGTCATCTGGGTCGAGACGGTCCTGATGCTCGCCGGGGTGTTCCTCACCGTGTTCGCACCCTTCGTCGCACCGTTCCACGAGGACTTCGAGCACCGCCCCGAGCAGCCGGCGCACCGCGCTGCGCGCGCGGCGCGTCCCGTCGTGGCCCGTCCCGTCACCGAGCGTTCCGCGGTGGCGCCGGCTGCACCGGCGTACGGCCAGGCCGCGGGGGGACCGGCGGCGTACGGCGACCAGTACGCGGCGGGTCAGGCCGCGTACGGCGACGCCGCATACGGCGCGGCTGCCGCAGAGCAGCCGGCGGACGGCCCGTCTCCGTTCGGCGAGTATGCGGGCGGCGTGCCGACGGACGAGGCGTTCGGCGCCGATGATGCTGCCGCGGGCGGTGCGGCAGCCGCGTATGATCGCACCTCCGACGGTGAGCCCGGCGACGCCGACCCGTTCGCACCGGTCACCCGCGTCGTCGAGACGTCCGCTGAGGACGAGCCGTCCCCGGCGCCGCAGGCGTTCTGGGCGCTCGCTCCGGTCGAGCGCGACGTCGTCGACGAGTCCGGAGCGCCGCTGTTCCGCATCGGCCCGACCGCGTGGGCTCTCGTGATCGAGGATCGCGGGGACTCCTTCGTGGTGCGCCACGAGGACGGCCGGGTTGGCTACCTCACTGACGTCTCCGGCGTGACGCGCGGCTGACGGCGAGAGCGGCGCGCGACGGTCGGTACCCTGGAGGGATGCTCCGAACGATCGATCTGCGCGGCCGCGCGCTTGCGACGGCCGACCTGCTCGCCGCCGTCCCGCGCGCGACGGCCGCCCGCGATGAGGCCCTCGCCACGGCGGCGGCCATCGTGGGCGATGTCGCCGCCCGCGGCGAGGAGGCTCTGCGCGAGCAGGCTGCACGGTTCGACCGCGTCGACGGCCACGCCGTCCGCGTCCCGCAGGACCACCTCGACGAGGCGCTGTCCGGGCTCGACACCGGCGTGCGCCGCGCGCTCGAAGAGGCCATCGACCGGGTGCGCCTGGCCTCGGCCGCGCAGGTACCGCCGCCCCGCGTGACCGACCTCGGCCCCGGTGCGCGGGTCGAGCAGCGCTGGCGCCCCGTCCAGCGCGTGGGCGTGTACGTGCCCGGCGGCAAGGCCGTCTACCCGTCGAGCGTCATCATGAACGTCGTGCCGGCCCAGGTCGCCGGTGTCGCGCAGGTCGCCCTGGCCTCACCGCCCCAGGCGGATCAGGGCGGTCGCATCCACCCCGTGATCCTCGCCGCCGCCCGCCTGCTGGACGTCACCGAGGTCTACGCCATGGGCGGTGCGGGAGCCATCGGCGCGTACGCGCACGGCGTCGCCTCGCTCGGGCTCGACCCCGTCGACGTCATCTCCGGCCCCGGCAACAACTTCGTCGCCCTCGCCAAGCGCGTCGTGGCGGGCATGGTCGGCACCGACTCCGAGGCCGGTGCCACCGAGATCCTCATCGTCGCGGACGACAGCGCCGACGCCGATCTGGTGGCCGCCGACCTGGTCAGCCAGGCCGAGCACGACGAGCAGGCCGCCGCGGTCCTCGTCACCGATTCGGCCGGCCTCGCGGAGCGCGTCGCCGCTCGGGTGGCCGTGCGCGCCGCCGGCACGCTCCACGCGGCGCGCGTGGCCGAGGCCCTGGCCGGGCCGCAGTCGGCGATCGTCCTCGTCGACGACGTCGCCACGGCGACGGCGTTCAGCAACGCCTACGCGCCCGAGCACCTCGAACTGCACCTGACCGATCCCCGTGTGGACGACTTCGTCAACGCGGGCGCCGTGTTCGTCGGTGCCTACGCCCCGGTGAGCCTCGGCGACTACCTCGCGGGCAGCAACCACGTGCTCCCCACCGGGGGACAGGCCCGCTATGCAGCGGGTCTGTCGTCGTCGACGTTCCTGCGACCGCAGCAGGTCATCGTCTACGACCGCGCCGGGCTCGAGGCCGTGCGCGACGGCATCGTGGCCCTCGCGACCGCCGAGCAGCTCCCGGCGCACGGCGAGGCCGTCACCGCGCGCTTCGGCGCGTAGTCTGGAGCTCTATGCACTGCCCGTTCTGCCGTCACTCCGACTCGCGCGTCATCGACTCGCGGACGAGCGATGACGGCCTCAGCATCCGTCGGCGCCGTCAGTGTCCCGAGTGCGGTGGCCGCTTCTCGACCATCGAGACGGCGAGCCTCAACGTCATCAAGCGCTCGGGCGTCATCGAGCCGTTCAGTCGCGAGAAGGTGATGTCCGGCGTCCGCAAGGCGTGCCAGGGGCGCCCCGTCACCGAGGCCGACCTCGCCGTCCTCGCACAGGCCGTCGAAGAGGCCGTGCGCCAGACCGGCTCGTCGCAGATCGACACCAACGAGATCGGCCTGGCCATCCTCGGCCCGCTGCGCGAGCTCGACGAGATCGCCTACCTGCGCTTCGCGAGCGTGTACCAGGCGTTCGAGACGCTCGAGGACTTCGATGCGGCGATCGCCCAGCTGCGCGCCGACCACGGCGCACGCGCCGACCAGCACGCCGCCGAGTAGCCGCGCCCCGCACCCGCGCCGCCCGCACGGCGCCGCTCCCGCGGGCGTGTCACAGAACACGCGGCTTCGCGGCCCGGCATCCCGCGCCTTCTGTGACACGGTCAGCGGGCGTGTCACAGAACACGCGGCTTCGCGGCCCGGTATCCCGCATCTTCTGTGACACGGGCCGGATGCGGCTGTGACACGGACCGGATGCGGCTGTGATCCGGGCCGGATGCGGCAGGAGTCCGTCGTCTCCGACGTCCGCGGCGACAGGACTCAGAGCCCGGCAATGCGCCCCAGTAGGCTGGAACCCGATGTACGCCTTCGTCTTCCGCCACCTGCTCACCCGCATGGATCCCGAGACGGCGCACCACGCCGCGATGCTCGTGATCCGCCTCCTGGGCGTCCCGCCGTTCTCGGCCGTCGCGCGCGCGCTGACCCGGCCGGACCCGCGGCTGCGCACCGAGGCGCTCGGACTCGTCTTCGACTCGCCCTTCGGCGTCGCGGCGGGATTCGACAAGAACGCCGTGGCCGCACGCGGCCTGCACGCCCTCGGCTTCGGGCACGTCGAGGTCGGCACCGTCACGGCGATCGCGCAGGAGGGCAATCCCCGCCCGCGCCTGTTCCGCCTCGTGGCCGACCGCGCGCTCATCAACCGCATGGGCTTCAACAACCGGGGCGCGGCGGCGGCCGCCGAGCGCCTGCGTCGCCTGCGCGGTCGCTCGCGCCGCGCCGTCCTCGGCGCCAACATCGGCAAGAGCCGCGTCGTGGACGTCGCCGAGGCGACGGCCGACTACGTCACGAGCACGCGACTGGTGGCGCCGGTCGCCGACTACCTCGTCGTCAACGTGTCGTCTCCGAACACCCCGGGCCTGCGGGGCCTGCAGGCCGTCGAGACGCTCCGCCCCCTGCTCGAAGCGGTCCGGGATGCCGCGGGCACAACGCCGCTGCTCGTCAAGATCGCCCCGGACCTCCCCGACGACGAGGTCGAGGCGATCGCGCGCCTCGCCGTCGACACCGGACTGGCCGGGATCATCGCGACGAACACCACGATCTCGCGCGAGGGACTCGCCACGGGCGCCGACGTCGTGGCCGCGGCGGGGGCCGGAGGGCTGTCCGGTGCGCCGCTGCGGAAGCGCGCACTCGAGGTGCTGCGCATCGTGCGCGCGTGCGTCCCGGCTTCGTTCTGCGTCGTCTCGGCCGGGGGAGTGGAGACCGCCGCCGACGTGCGCGAGCGACTGGATGCCGGTGCCGACCTCGTCCAGGGCTACACCGCGTTCATCTACCGCGGACCCTTCTGGGCCCGCCAGATCAACCGCGAGTTGTCGCGGCGCGTCAGTCCGGGTACTGACCGCGCTTGACCTGCGGCTTCGGCAGGCGCATGAAGCGCATCTGGATCGTGCGCATCGCGGCGTACCAGCCCAGCCCCTTCTCCATGCGGTCGCCCCACTTGGCGCGCGCCGACTTCTTGACCCGGTGGGACACGATGATCATGTCGCCGACGGCGAAGAGGATGAAGGCCCACAGTGCGATGAACGCGTAGTAGGTGATCGCGGGGTTCGGCACGAGGCTGATGAGGATCACGAGGATCATGAGCGGCATCACGAGCTCGCCCAGGTGCCAGCCGGCATCCACGAGGTCACGGGCGAAGCGTCGCTGCGGTCCCTTGTCGCGCGCCGTCAGGTAGCGTTCGTCGCCGTTGGCCATGCCGATGCGCGCCTTCTCGCGGGCGGCGGCGAGGTCGGCCTTCGCGCGTGCCCGCGCCTCCTTCGTGTCGGCGACCAGAGGGCGCTTGCGCGCGGCCTCCTGCTCGGCGCGCGACGGCGTCGGGCGGTTCTTTCCCGGGCCGTCGGGCACCTCGGGGGTGGCGTCGGACGCGGACGGGGAAGGGGTCTTGGCCACGGAAGGGATCCTCGGGTCGGCGGGAAGCGTGCCCCATAAGATTACCCGCATGACCTCCGAACACTCCCGCCCCGCCGCCGTGCGCGATGCGGCGCTCGCGGCCGTGCCCGCCGCCCTCGCCGATCTGGGTTCCCTCGTGCGCATCCCGTCGATCGCCTTCCCCGGCTTCGAGCGCACCGAAGTGGAGCGCAGCGCCGATGCGGTGAAGGCCCTGCTGGACGGTCTCGGCATCTTCGACCGCGTCGAGGTCAAGACGGCGACGGTGCCGGCGACAGGCGAGCCGGGCATGCCCGCGGTCCTGGCCACACGCGCGGCGCGCAACGGGCGCCCGACGATCCTGCTGTACGCGCACCACGATGTGCAGCCCGTCGGCGACGAGACGCTCTGGGAGTCGGCCCCGTTCGAGCCGACCGTCCGCGACGGCCGCCTGTACGGGCGCGGTGCCGCCGACGACAAGGCGGGCGTCATGGCGCACGTGGGCGCGCTGCGCGCGCTCGTCGAGGTGCTCGGCACCGACTTCGACCTCGGCGTCAACCTGTTCATCGAGGGTGAGGAAGAGGCCGGCTCGGCCTCGTTCGCCGCGTTCCTCAGCGACAATGCCGATGCCCTGCGCGCCGACGTGATCGTCGTGGCCGATTCGGGCAACTGGGATGCCGTGACCCCGGCGCTGACGGTGTCGCTGCGCGGCAACGCGCGCTTCACGATGACCGTCAGGACGCTCGAGCATGCCTCGCACTCCGGCATGTTCGGGGGAGCCGTGCCCGACGCGATGCTCGCGACCGTCACGCTGCTGGCGACGCTGTGGGATCAGGACGGCGCCGTGGCCGTGGCCGGACTGCGCGAGCGCGATGCCGAGACGCCGCACTACTCCGAGGAGACGCTGCGCAGCGAGGCGGGGCTGCCCGACGGCGTCCGCCCGATCGGGCGCGGCACGATCCTCAGCCGCATCTGGAACAAGCCGTCGATCACGATCACCGGGATCGACGCGCCGAGCGTGCGCAACGCCTCGAACACCCTGACCCCGGAGGTCTCGGTCGTCCTGAGCGCCCGCATCGCGCCCGGACAGGACGCCCGCGAGGCGTACGAGGCCGTCGAGGCGCATCTGCGCGCGCACGCGCCGTTCGGCGCGCAGCTGAGCTTCCGCGACGTGGACTGCGGCGACGCGTTCCTCGTCGACACGAGCGGCTGGGCGGTCGCCCAGGCCCGTGCGGCACTGCAGGCCGGCTACGACGTCGCGCCGGTGGACATCGGCGTGGGCGGCTCCATCCCGTTCATCGCCGACCTCGTCCGGGAGTTCCCGGCGGCGCAGATCCTCGTCACCGGCGTCGAGGACCCGCACGCCCGCGCGCACAGCCCGAACGAATCGCTGCACCTGGAGACCTTCCGGCGGGCACTCGTGTCCGAGGCGCTCCTGCTCGAGAGCCTGGACGCGACGACCCTGTGAGAGCCCGCACCCGGCGCGGTGCGCCCGCGCCGGGATGCCGCGCCGCGGCGTAGACTCGAGGCATCCATTCCGTGTGCCGCGCCGTGCGACGCACGGCCCGAGAACCCGGGGAGAGCCATGACCGACATCGCCACGACTTCCGTCGACACCGCGACCGAGGCTGCGAAGGCCCACGGCGTCGCGCTGACTGAGGCGGCCGCCGCCAAGGTGAAGAACCTGCTCGGCCAGGAGAACCGCGACGACCTGCGTCTGCGCGTCGCCGTGCAGCCGGGCGGCTGCTCGGGGCTGATCTACCAGCTGTACTTCGACGAGCGCTACCTCGACGGTGACCAGACCGTCGACTTCGACGGCGTCGAGGTCATCGTCGACGACATGTCCGTCCCGTACCTGGACGGCGCGACGATCGATTTCAAGGACACGATCTCGGAGCAGGGCTTCACGATCGACAACCCGAACGCGGCCGGAAGCTGCGCCTGCGGCGACAGCTTCCACTGAGACGTCGCGCTGATCAGCGCGACAATCCGCCTCTGACCGAGGACGACATCCTGGGCGGATGGCCTGAATCGGTTGAGAGCTTGCCCTAGACTGGCAACTGCTGACCTTCATGTCCCCGAAAGGTGAACCGTGCGCGTCAAACGCCGACTTCGCTGGGCCGCAATCCCGCTCGGGATCGCCACCGCGATCACGCTCGCTGCCTGCACTCCGACCGAGCTGAACGGCTTCCTGCCGGGCTTCCAGGCCGACGGCGTCCCGGCCACGAACCACACCGAGCGCGTCTCGGGCCTGTGGGTGAACTCGTGGATCGTGCTGCTCATCGTGGGCATCATCACCTGGGGTCTCATGGGCTGGGCCGCGATCGCGTACCGCCGTCGCAAGGGGCAGACCGGCCTGCCGGTGCAGCTGCGCTACAACATGCCGATCGAGATCTTCTACACGGTCGTGCCGCTGATCCTCGTCCTCGGCTTCTTCGCCTTCACCGCGCGTGACCAGGCGATCATCGAGACCCAGCACGAGAACCCCGACGTGTGCATCACCGCGATCGGCAAGCAGTGGGCGTGGGACTTCCAGTACGCCGGCAGCGACTGCGAGGAAGCGGACGACGCCGTCTGGACCATGGGCGTGCAGGCGCAGACCGACGAGCGCGGCAACATCGTCAACGAGATCCCGAAGCTCGTGCTTCCGGTGAACCAGGAGGTCACGCTGAAGCTCGTCTCGCGTGACGTCATCCACTCGTTCTGGATCATCGACTTCCTGTACAAGAAGGACATGTACATCGGGAAGGACAACTACTGGTCGTTCATCCCGACCCGCGAGGGGGAGTACGTCGGCAAGTGCGCCGAGCTGTGCGGCCAGTACCACTCGATGATGCTCTTCGACGTCGAGGTCGTCTCGGAGGCCGAGTACGAGGAGTACCTCGCCTCGCTGCGTCAGCTCGGTCAGACCGGCGACATCAACGACGCGTACGACCGTCTGCAGAACCTGCCCGGTACGGACGGGACAGGCCAGTCTGAGGGAGATCACTGATGGCCACCACGCTTCCGCTCCATGAGGAGTCGTCGAGCAGGCCCTCGACCCTGCCGCCGCGTCAGGCGGCCCTGCTCAGCGCCTCGCGCGTCGAGCAGAAGGGCAACCTGATCGTCAAGTGGATCACGTCCACCGACCACAAGACGATCGGGTACATGTACCTGATCGCGTCGGTGCTGTTCTTCCTCCTCGGCGGCGTCATGGCGCTCATCATCCGCGCCGAGCTGTTCGAGCCGGGCATGCAGGTGGTCCCCACGAAGGACCAGTACAACCAGCTGTTCACGATGCACGGCACGATCATGCTGCTGATGTTCGCGACGCCCCTGTTCGCGGGCTTCGCCAACGCGATCCTGCCGCTGCAGATCGGCGCCCCGGACGTGGCGTTCCCGCGTCTGAACGCCTTCGCGTTCTGGCTGTTCAGCTTCGGCTCGATCATCGCCGTCGCCGGCTTCCTCACCCCGCAGGGCGCCGCCGCCTTCGGCTGGTTCGCGTATCAGCCGCTCGCGAATGCGACCTTCTCCCCGGGCGCCGGCGGCAACCTCTGGATGCTGGGCCTCGGCATGAGCGGTTTCGGCACCATCCTCGGTGCCGTGAACTTCATCACGACGATCATCACGATGCGCGCACCCGGGATGACGATGTGGCGACTGCCGATCTTCTCCTGGAACACGCTGGTCACCAGCATCCTGATCCTGATGGCCTTCCCGGTCCTGGCCGCCGCGATTCTCGCCGCCGCCGCCGACCGCGTCCTGGGCGCCCACATCTACGACCCGGCCAACGGCGGAGTCCTGCTGTGGCAGCACCTGTTCTGGTTCTTCGGGCACCCTGAGGTGTACATCATCGCGCTGCCGTTCTTCGGCATCGTCTCGGAGATCTTCCCGGTCTTCAGCCGCAAGCCGATCTTCGGCTACAAGACCCTCGTGTACGCGACCATCGCGATCGCCGCGCTCTCGGTGTCGGTGTGGGCCCACCACATGTATGTCACCGGGGCCGTGCTGCTGCCGTTCTTCGCGCTGATGACGATGCTCATCGCCGTGCCGACGGGTGTGAAGATCTTCAACTGGATCGGCACGATGTGGCGAGGATCCGTCACGTTCGAGACGCCCATGGTGTTCTCGCTCGGCTTCCTCGTGTCGTTCGTGTTCGGCGGCCTGACCGGCGTCATCCTCGCCTCGCCGCCGCTGACGTTCCACACCTCGGACTCGTACTTCATCGTCGCCCACTTCCACTACGTGGTGTTCGGCACGGTCGTGTTCGCGATGTTCGCCGGCTTCTACTTCTGGTGGCCGAAGTGGACGGGCCGCATGCTCAACGAGCGTCTCGGCATGGTCCACTTCTGGCTGCTGTTCATCGGCTTCCACATGACGTTCCTCATCCAGCACTGGCTGGGCGTCGACGGCATGGTCCGCCGCTACGCCGACTACTCGGCCGCCGACGGCTGGACCTGGCAGAACCAGGTCTCGACGGTCGGCGCGATGATCCTCGGCGCCTCGATGATCCCGTTCTTCCTGAACGTGTGGCTCACGGCACGCCGGGCCCCGAAGGTGACCGTCAACGACCCGTGGGGCTACGGCGCGTCGCTCGAGTGGGCCACCAGCTGCCCCCCGCCGCGGCACAACTTCACCTCGATCCCGCGCATCCGCAGCGAGCGCCCGGCGTTCGACCTCAACCACCCCGAAGCCGGTGTGCCGGTGGGCGTGGGACCGGCGAAGGATGCGCCCGATGCCCCGGTTGTCGATCTGGCCGACGGAGAGGTCAAGTAAGTGAAGACCAACGTCAACCTCTGGTGGCTGCTCACCGGGTTCTTCCTCCTGATGGCCGTGGTGTACACCTGGTGGAACATCCTCGAGCACTCCCACCTCGCCTGGCACAACGCCATCGAGTGGGTCGGCACGATCGCGCTGCTGTTCACCGCGTTCATGTCCGCGATGATCGCGTTCTACGTGCACCGCGTGCACCGCGCCCAGCGCGGTGAGCTGCCTGAGGACACCCTGACCGCCGACATCGACGACGGCGACCCGGAGGTCGGCGAGTTCAGCCCCTGGTCCTGGTGGCCGATCGTCCTCGCCTTCGCGGCCGCGCTCGGCATGATCGGGCTGTCCGTCGGCACGTGGCTCATGCCGGTGTCGTTCGCGGTGTTCGCGGTCGCGATCGTCGGCTGGGTGTACGAGTACTACCGCGGATACTTCGCCCGCTGAGGTCGATGTCCTTCCGCTTGGAGGCGGGCGTCTGCTCGGACGTCGGGTCTTACCGTGAGGTGAACCAGGATGCGGCTTTCGTCGCGCCCTGGGGCGCCGGCGTCGCCGACGGCGTCGGCGGGGGACCGGCGGGCGACCTCGCCTCGGCGGCGCTCGTCCACGGTCTGCTCGCGGGCGGCACGGGGCTCTCCGATGCCGAGGAGTTCGTCCAGCGGCTCCGCATGGCCAACTGGGACCTGGGCGCGCACGTGCGCCGCGATCCGGCGCTGCAGGGCATGGCGACGACGTTCACCGCGCTCTGGATCAGCCGTCACGGCCGCCTTCTGCTCGCCCACACGGGGGATTCGCGCGCCTACCTGCTTCACGAGGGGCAGCTGACCCGGCAGACCCGTGACGACTCCTTCGTCCAGGCTCTCGTCGACCAGGGGCTGGTGCGGGAGGAGGATGCCGCATCGCACCCGCGCCGCAACATCATCACCGCGTCGCTGCGCGGCGATGAGCACGACCTCGTGCGCGTCGAGGAGCGGGATCCCGTGGCCGGGGACCGGTGGCTGCTGTGCAGCGACGGCGTGAGCGACTACGTGCCCGACGATGCGCTGGCGGCGCTGCTGAACGGCGTCGCGGACCCGCACGAGGCGGCGCGTCTCATCGTGGGACTCGGCCTGGAGGCGGGCTCGCGTGACAACGTGACCGCCGCGGTGTGCGACGTCGTGGCCGGAGCAGCCGACGGACGGGCTGTTCCGACCCTCGCCGGCGCTGCGACGGCGCGGTTCACCGAGGTGCTCGAAGAAGGACTCGCGACCGCCTGAGCGCGCATCCCCTCAGGGGCGCACGTACATGACGAGCGGATCGAAGGTGCGGGGGAGCGGCCCCGCCGCGCTCTCGGCGGGCAGTCCCTCGCGCACCCAGTACTCGTAGCCGCCGATCATCTCACGGACGCGGTAGCCGAGCTTCGCGAACTCGACCGCGGCCTTGGCGCCGGCGTTGCAGCCGGGGCTCCAGCAGTACACGACGACCGGGGTGTCCGGATCGATCTCCTGCGGGGCGCGGGCGGCGATCTCGCGGTAGGGCAGATGCACGGCTCCGGGGATGTGTCCCTGGTTCCAGCCATCCTCGCTGCGCACGTCGACGATCACGAACCGTTCGCCGGCCTTCTGCGCGGCATACGCGTCGGAGGCGTCGGTCTCGTGCTCGAGCTTGGCGGTGAAGTAGGCGAGGGCATCGGTCATGCCCCGAGGCTACGCGCATGCGAAAGCGGCGAGGCCGACCGTGACGGTCAGTCCTCGCCGCTTTCCTGCCGATCGCGGAATCAGTCCTTCTTCGGCTTCTTCTTCTTGCCCTTGGGCTCATCCACGTCGGGGACGATGATGTTCGACGGACGGTTGGCCGTCTCGCCGCCCTTGCCGTCGTCGATCGGGTGCAGCGGCGCGTCCGGAACCCCGGCACGTTCGTGCGCGCCCTGGATCTCGTCGGCGGCTTCATGCTCGATGTCGTCGAGAGTGTGGTGCTGATGCGCGCGCGCCGCATCGACGTCGGCCTGCGTGAGCGGGACGAGACGATCCTCGAAGAACCAGCGCGACACGGCGGCCCGCAGGTTCTCGTGCCAGGGGATCCGGCCGTTGTCGTTCGGGCGGACCACGAGCGGCGCGTTCGTGTCGGTGTCGATGAGCTTGATGAGCTCGTACTCGTCGACCGGCTGGTGCACCTCGATGTACTCGCCGCCGGGAAGGCGGACGATGCGACCCGACTCGTAGCCGTGCAGGGCGATCTCGCGGTCCTTCTTCTGCAGCGCGATGCAGATGCGCTTGGCGGTGAAGTAGGCGAGGATCGGCCCCAGGATCAGGAGTGCCTGCAGGACGTGGATGACACCCTCCATCGTGAGATGGAAGTGGGTGGCGATGAGGTCGGAGGATGCCGCGGCCCACAGCACCGCGTAGAACGTGACGCCGGCGGCGCCGATGGCGGTGCGGGTGGCGGCGTTGCGGGGACGCTGGGCGATGTGGTGCTCGCGCTTGTCACCGGTGACCCAGGCCTCGATGAAGGGATAGATCATGACGAGCACGATGAATAGCCCGAGCACGACGAGCGGGACGATGATGTTGAACGACCAGGTGCGGTCGAACAGCACGAACTCCCAGTGCGGCGGGACGAGACGCAGCGCGCCGTCGGCGAAGCCGATGTACCAGTCCGGCTGCGTTCCGGCCGAGACGGGGGACGGGTCGTACGGGCCGTAGTTCCAGATCGGGTTGATCTGGAACAGCGAGGCGATCAGGACGATGACACCGAACGTGATGAAGAAGAAGCCGCCCATCTTGGACATGTAGACGGGCATCATCGGGTAGCCCACGACGTTGCTGTTCGTGCGGCCCGGACCGGCGAACTGCGTGTGCTTGTTCACGATCATGAGCATGAGGTGGATCGCCAGCAGGGCGACCAGGATCGCCGGCAGCAGCAGGATGTGCAGGGCATAGAGGCGTCCGACGATCTCGGTGCCCGGGAACTCGCCGCCGAACAGCAGGAACGAGGTCCAGGTGCCGATGAGGGGGATGCCCTTGATCATGCCGTCGATGATGCGCAGACCGTTGCCAGAGAGCACGTCGTCGGGGAGCGAGTAGCCGGTGAAGCCCTCGCCCATCGCCAGGATGAACAGGACGAATCCGATCACCCAGTTCAGCTCGCGCGGCTTGCGGAACGCTCCGGTGAAGAAGACGCGCAGCATGTGGATGCCGATGCCGGCGACGAAGACGAGCGCCGCCCAGTGGTGCATCTGGCGGACGAGCAGGCCGCCGCGCAGGTCGAAGGAGATCTCGAGGGTCGAGGCCATGGCGGCGGACATCTCGATGCCGCGCATGGGCAGGAACGCACCGTTGTAGTGCGTCTCGGTCATCGACGCGTCGAAGAAGAACGTCAGGAACGTTCCGGACAGCAGGACGACGACAAAGCTCCAGAGGGCGATCTCGCCCAGCATGAACGACCAGTGGTCCGGGAAGATCTTGCGTCCCAGCTCCTTGACGAATCCGGAGATGCTCGTGCGCTCGTCGATGTAGTTCGCCGCACCCGCGACGAACCGGCCGCCGAGCGGCTTCTCGTTCTCAGGCCGGCCGGTCGTGCCGGGCTCGGTGACAGTCGCGGTGCTCAATGACGCTCCCAGAAGCTCGGGCCGACGGGTTCGTGGAAATCGCTCTGCGCGATGAGGTAGCCCTCGTCGTCGACGGTGATCGGCAGCTGCGGCAGCGGACGCGCGGCTGGGCCGAAGATGACCGCGGCCGAGCGGGACACGTCGAACTGCGACTGGTGGCACGGGCAGAGCAGGTGGTGGGTCTGCTGCTCGTACAGGGCGACAGGGCAGCCGACGTGGGTGCAGACCTTGGAATAGGCGACGATGCCGTCGTAGGACCACTCGAGCTTGTTGTGCTCGGCGGGGAGCTGCTCGGGCAGGAGGCGCATGAGCAGGACGATCGCCTTCGCCTTCTCCTCGAGGTAGCCGTCGTGGTGGCTGACGTCCTTCAGGGACTCCGGGATCACGTGCACGGCCGAGCCGAGCTGCAGGTCCGCGGCACGGATCGGCAGACCGCTGGGGTCGTGCGCGAGACGCTCGCCCTGCTTCCACATCGTGTGGCTGAGGAGCGCGACCGGGTCGCCCGCGATCGGATTGGACGGGCTGTTGTGGGGCGCGAGGCCGCGGAACAGCACGACACCCGGGACGATCGAGGCGGCGAGCGCGGCGATGAGCGAGCCGCGGATCGCGGTACGACGGCCGAAGCCGGACTCCTCGTTCGCGTCGCGGAACGCCTGCACAGCGGCCTCACGCGTCGTGTCGCGGCCACGCGTGGCGTGCCGGGGCTCGATGAACTCCTTGTCCGACATGATCGCCTTGGACCAGTGGATGGCGCCGAGGCCGATGGCCAGCAGCGCGAGCGCGATGCCCAGACCGATGTAGAGGTTGTTGCTGCGGATGTCCGCCATCCGCTCGCTCTCGATCGGGAAGAGCATGTAGGCGGCGACCGCCCAGATGCTGCCCGCGAGAGACAGGTAGAAGAGCGTGTACACCGTGCGCACCGCGCGCTTCATCGCGGCGGGGTCCTTGTCGGTCATGCGCGCGCGGTGCGGCGGCAGGCCCGGGTTCTGCACGGGGTCGGTCACCGCGACGGCGAGCCCCGGAGCGGGCTGCCACGATGCCCTCTCGTGCTCGAGCGGATCTACCTCGTGTGCCATGTGATTATCCTCGCTTGCGTTCCGTGCGTCAGTGATCGATCAGTTCGACTTCGCCGTGATCCACACGGTGAGGCCGATGAGGCTGCCGATGCCGAAGATCCAGATGAACAGACCCTCGGAGACGGGGCCGAGCGACCCGAGGGTGAACCCGCCGGGTGCCTCGTTCTGCTGCGTCCACAGCGCCCACGAGATGATGTCGCGCTTCTCTTCGGTCGTCAGCGTCATGTCGTTGAAGACGGGCATGTTCTGCGGTCCCGTGACCATCGCCGCGTAGAAGTGCAGCGCGCTGGTCTCCATGAGCGCCGGGGCGTACTTGCCCTCGGTCAGCGCGCCACCGGCCGCGGCGACGTTGTGGCACATGGCGCAGTTGATGCGGAACAGTTCGGCACCGTTCGAGACGCTGCCCTGTCCGTCGAGGATCTCGTCGGCGGGGTAGGTCGGGCCGGGGGCGACGGACTGGACCCAGGCGGCGATGGCCTCGATCTGCTCCTGCGTGAACTGGACCGGCTTCTGCGGGGCCTGCGGGCCCTGCATCTGCAGCGGCATGCGGCCGGTCGCCATCTGGAACTCGACCGAGAGCTCGCCCACGCCGAACAGCGACGGTCCGTCGGGGGTGCCCTCCATGTTGAGGCCGTGACAGGTGGCGCAGTTGGCCTGGAACAGCTTCTTGCCGTCGTCGACGGTGAGCTGCGTCGCCACGGACGTCGGCTCGGTCGCCGCCATCGCGGCGGAGGCGCCGGCGTACAGCCCGCCGGTCAGCAGCAGTCCGACGCTGATGAGAGCGGCGGCGGCCCACTTGCTGCGGCGGCCGGTCTGACGGCGCGCGTTCGTTGATGCCATGGGAAGGTTCAGCTCCGCTCTGTCACTGGACGAAGTAGATGACGGCGAACAGGACGATCCAGACGACGTCCACGAAGTGCCAGTAGTACGACACCACGATCGAGGTGGTCATCTCCTTGCGTCCGAAGTTCTTCACGGCGAACGCGCGACCGATCACGAGCAGGAAGGCGATGAGGCCGCCCGTCACGTGGAGGGCGTGGAAGCCGGTGGTGATGTAGAAGGCCGACGCGTACGAGTCCGCGCTGATCGGCATGCCCTCGGCGACGAGGGTGGCGTACTCCCACACCTGGCCCGAGACGAAGACCGCGCCCATGACGAAGCTGAGGAAGAACCACTCGACCATGCCCCACTGGCGGAACTGCCAGATGGATCCCTTGCGGTAGGGCTGGAAGCGCTCGGCGGCGAAGACGCCGGCCTGCGCGGTGAACGACGAGAGGATCAGGATCAGCGTGTTCACGAAGGCGAACGGGATGTTCAGCAGTTCCGTGCGCTCGTCCCACAGGCCCGGCGACGCGTTGCGGAGGGTGAAGTAGATGGCGAACAGGCCGGCGAAGAACATGACCTCGCTGCCGAGCCACACGATCGTACCGACAGCGACCGGGTCCGGCCGCTTCACGGAACGCAAAGCCTGGGGGTATGTCGCTGGAGTCGTCACGCGTCCATTATGGCTGATTTCGCCGTCCGGTTTTCGCATCACTGAAGGTGCGTCGAAGTTCGAAGGAGGTTAGGTGAACCTAAGAACCAGCCGGGAGTTTGCCGACAGCGTACCGATAGGATCATGGGCTATGGCTGAGCTGTCCTCGTGGCCCGAGATCCTCACGAACCTCCTCGATCGGCGCGATCTCAGCGTCTCCGAATCGACGTGGGCGATGCGCAAGGTCATGGGCGGCGAAGCGAGTCCCTCGCAGCTGGCGGCGTTCCTCGTCGCGCTGCGCGCCAAGGGGGAGACCGTCGACGAGATCGTGGGCTTCCGCGACGCGATCCTCGAGTCCGCTGTCCCGCTGCCGGTCCCGCCGGGAGTGCTGGACATCGTCGGCACCGGCGGCGACCGCTTCGGCACCGTGAACATCTCGACGATGTCGGCCATCGTGTCCGCCGCCGCCGGGGTGCCGGTCGTCAAGCACGGAAACCGCGCCGCCAGTTCGGCCTCGGGGTCGTCCGACGTGCTCGGCGCCCTCGGCATCGACCTGACCGTGGCGCCCGAGCGGGTCGCCGCCATCCTCGACGAGGTCGGGATCACCTTCGTGTACGCCGCAGCCTTCCATCCGGGGTTCAAGCACGCCGGTGCGACCCGCGCCGAGCTGGGCATCCCGACCGTCTTCAACTTCCTCGGACCGCTCTGCAACCCCGCACGCGCCGAGGCGAACGCCGTCGGCGTCGCGCAGCTCGATCGCGTGCCGCTGATCACCGGCGTCTTCCGCACGCGCGGCGCCACCGCACTCGTCTTCCGCGGCGACGACGGTCTCGACGAGCTGACCACGACCGGACACAGTCGCGTGTGGGAGATCAGCCTCGGCGACATCCACGAGCACGACATCGATCCTCGGGACCTCGACATCCCGCTCGCCCGCATCGATGACCTGCTCGGCGGCGACGCCGCGCACAACGCGGCCGTGGTCCACCGGGTGCTGGCCGGCGAGAGCGGACCGGTGCGCGACATCGTCCTGCTCAATGCCGCGGCCGGCCTCGTCGCGTATCGGCTCTTCGAGGACGCGGCGCAGGTGCAGCGTCCGATCCTCGAGCGTCTCGCCGAAGCGCGCGACGACGCGGCGGCCGCCATCGACTCGGGTGCGGCGCAGGCCACGCTGGCGGCATGGGTGGCGGCGACCGCTCCCAGGGGCTGACACCGCGAGGGAAGCCGTCGTCCGCACTTTCGCGTTTTTCACGGTCGATCCTCTCGTGTGGCCTGACCACAGGGGAGTAGAGTGACAGCATCACTCGGCACTCCAGAGAGGACGCCCCCATGTCAGAAGAAGTCGTCGTCACGGCCGACACGGTCGAACCGCCCCAGAAGAAGGTCGGCGCGGTCAAGGTGGTCGGCATCCTCGGCATCCTCGGCGGCATCGCGCTGATCGTCGTCGGCATCGTCGTGTGGGTCATGGTGTCCACGCAGCTGCGCGCGGAGAACATCACCATCCCCGACGATGCGATCGCCTTCCAGGGCCAGACGGTGTCCGGCCCCTTCACCGCATTCGTGCAGGCGGACATCATCCAGACCCACGCGCTCAACGCGTCGGGCGGCAAGACCTACGCCGAGCTGGCGCAGGACGACCCGGTGCGCGGCACCATGATGAACGCCTCGTTCCTGCGCGCGTCGCTGTTCACCTCGGTCGTCTCGTTCGGCGTCGCGGCCTTCGCCATGGGCATCGGCGTGCTGTCCATCCTGTTCGGCTGGGCGCTGCACCGCGTCGCCGCCGTGCCGGTCGTCGTCCGGCGCTCGGCCGTCGCCTCGTCCTGATGCGAGACGGCGGGCCCGCACTCCGGTGCGGGCCCGCTTCGCATTCCGCCATGGATCCCCACGCCGCGCTGACCGAGATCGCGACCCTCCTCGAGCGCGAGCGGGCCTCGCGGTACAAGTCGCAGGCCTTCCGTCGCGCCGCGGACGCGATCGCGTCGCTGACGGAAGCGCAGCTGCGCGACCCGGCATCCCTGCGTCGGCGCAAGGGGATCGGCGACTCGACGTTCGCCGTCATCCAGGAAGCCCTCGCCGGGAGCGTCCCGCGCTACCTGGCGGAGCTGCGCGAGCGCGCGCCCGTCGCGGCGACGGGGCTGCGCGCGCTGCTGCGCGGCGACCTGCACTCCCACTCGGAGTGGTCGGACGGCCTCACCTCGATCGACCTCATGGTCGCGGCGGCGCGCGACCTCGGCCACGAGTACCTCGCGCTGACCGATCACTCGCCGCGCCTGACGGTCGCGCGCGGGCTGTCGGCCGAACGACTGCGCGCGCAGCTCGAGGTCGTCGCCGGGTTCCGCGGCGACGGCTTCACGCTGCTGAGCGGCATCGAGGTGGACATCCTCGCCGACGGCGCGCTCGACCAGGAGGAGGCGCTGCTCGCGGAACTGGATGTCGTCGTCGCGTCGGCGCACTCGAAGCTGCGGATGGAGCGCGGGCCGATGACACGGCGTCTCGTCGCTGCGGTGTCCCAGCCGCACGTCGACGTGCTCGGCCACGTGACGGGGCGGCTGATCAGCGGGTCGCGGGGGACGAGGCCGCCGTCGACGTTCGATGCGGGGGCGGTGTTCGACGCGTGCGCCGCGCACGGCGTCGCGGTGGAGATCAACTCGCGCCCCGAACGGGAGGACCCGCCCGACGAACTGATTGCGCTCGCCCTCGACGCCGGATGCCTGTTCGCCATCGACTCCGACGCGCACGCGCCGGGTCAGCTCGCCCTGCTGGACGAGGGTGCCGTCCGCGCCGAACGCGCGGGGGTGCCCGCCGAGCGGATCGTGACGACCTGGCCGCTCGAGCGGCTGCGCGAGTGGACCGGGCGCTGAGCGCTCAGGCGCGGGCGGCCAGCGCGGCGGCGGCGCGGGTCGCGGACGAGCCGAGCGACCAGCGCTCGGCGAGCGCGGCGACCTCGGCGTCGGGCGTGGCGCGCAGACGCGTGTCGCCGGGGGAGAGGTCGAGCGTGCGGACGACCTCGACGACCGTCGGCGCGACGGCGAGGTAGTCGCCGGCGGCGAGGATCTTCGCGCGCAGCCCGGCGCTCATCCCTTCGCCCGCGCGCGCGGCCGCGACGATGCCTGCGAGGTCTCCGTGCGTGGCGAGCAGTGTCGCGGCCGTCTTCTCGCCGACGCCGGCGACACCCGGCAGACCGTCGGAGGGGTCGCCGCGCAGCACGGCGAAGTCGGCGTACTGCGACGGCAGGATGCCGTACTTCGCGACGACCGCGGCATCGGTGAGGATCTCGAGCTTGCTCATGCCGCGCCCGGTGTAGATCACCCGGACGTCGCGCGCGTCGTCGACCAGCTGGAACAGATCGCGGTCGCCGGTGACGACGTCGACCGGCATGGTCGCCTGGCTCGCGAGGCTGCCGATCACGTCGTCGGCCTCGTGCGCGGCCGCGCCGACCACGGCGATGCCGAGCACGGCGAGCTCCTCGCGGATGACCGGGAGCTGCGCCTCGAGCGGATCGGGCACGACCTCGACGTCCGGACCGGACGCGACGACCTCGGCCACGCGGTGCGTCTTGTAGCTGGGGATGAGGTCGACGCGCCACTGCGGGCGCCAGTCGTCGTCCCAGCACGCCACCAGGTGCGTCGGCTCGGAGAGCGTCACCAGCTTGGCGATCATGTCGAGCAGGCCCCGCGCCGCATTGACCGAGCGCCCGTCCGGGGCCTTCGCCGTATCGGGCACGCCGTAGAAGGCCCGGAAGTAGAGGCTCGCGGTATCGAGGAGCATGAGTCGGTCGGCCACGTGCTCATCCTGACACGGGCATCCGACGGTCAGCAGCCCGGGCCGGTGGGATCCTCCGCGCAGGTGCGGTCGACGAGCGCGGTGTGCACCTCGACGATCCGGACGGTGTAGCCGGGGCTCGTGATGGACAGGACGCCGGGGACGTCGAACCAGCCGCGCCCCAGGTCGAGCTGTGCCGTGTAGCGGACCGTGGCGCGCGCCGTATACGTTCCGCGAGCGGAGTACGCGTGACTGGTCGGCGTCGCGCTGAACTGCGCCTGGCCGAGCGCGCTCCACGTCCGCCCGCCGCTGCGCGTCTCGCGCCGCGTGCCGTCGCCGTGGTCCAGCACATAGGAGTCGGGCGCGAAGCGCACCGCGATCGGGAAGTCGAACAGCACGCCGTGCGCGACATGAGCGGATGCCGTGACCACCAGGTTCGTGGGCATCCCGACGACGCCGACCCCGGCGGGCTCTCCCGTGAACGCGGGCGCCGCCGGCGCGAACGACGCGAGGTCGTGGATCGTGACATCGGGGAAGCTGATGACCTCGTAGTACACCCGGCACAGCCCGCAGTCCTCTTCCCCGGCGTCGGGTGGCTCCTCCGCCGTGCGGGTGTTCGTGTCCGGTCGCGGTCCTGGGCCGCCTCCGCCCTCGCTTCCGCCCGGCTGCGTGATCGACCCCCCGACGTCGACCGACGACCCCGAGTTCGAGACTTCGCAGTTGCCGCTCCAACCCGCGGACGCACAGTTTGAAGTCGCGGTTGGGATCGTGGCAACGGCAGTGGCAAGCGACGCCGCTAGGATCAGCCGGATGAGCATTCCGGACTCCCGTCTCGACCCTCGATTCTCTTGATCAGCCATCCGTGATCCGCAGCCCACGAGGGCTCAAGTGTGATCAACATTGGCTGAACGTCCTTGCGATCGACAGCGACTACGGATGTGCCGGTGCTATCGACGACCTCTACTTCGCTGACGTCCACACAGACCGCAAGCCTGGCCGACTCGCTTAGCGACGGGGATGTAGCACGTTCGAGTAGTGCTAGCACGGTGGGACCCTCGACGACCCAGCCGTCAGCGTGCATTTGGCTGAAGGTCACACGAGCTGCTTCATTGGCGTCGCCAGTAGTCAACGTATAGAGCGGCTCGAAGGTGGCGGGGTCGGAGAGATCGACGTCGTTCAGGGCGTCGACGTAGGCGCGATAGGTCGCCTCGGCAGCGGCGAAGGCCTCCTCCTCGCTGGCGAAGCCCGTTGTTGTCGGCGTCGGCGCGGGCGTCGGGACGCACGCGCTGAGCACGACCGCGAGCACCGCCGCCGCGAGCGCCGCCACCCACCGAGCCGTCCGCATGCGCACCAGGTTAGCCATCGCAGGCCCTGCGGCGGCAGGTTATCCACAGGTCGTACGCTCGAGGGGTCCGATGTTCGACCTGGGGAGGAACATGTCGTTCGGAGTCCCGGCATCCGCTCGCCGTCGACCCGCCACCGGCCACGACTGCCCGTGCGGCAGCGCAGCCGCCTTCGCGGACTGCTGCGGCCCGGTGCTCGACGGCGCGGCGACCGAGACGGCCGAGGCGCTCATGCGCTCACGCTTCACGGCGTTCGCGATCGGCGACGCCGCACACATCCTGGCGTCGTGGCATCCGGGCACCCGGCCGGCCGGGCTCGACCTCGCCGGCGGTCCACGCTGGCTGCGCCTCGAGGTGATCGACGCGCAGGGCGGACCGGGCGATCGTCGCGGCGTCGTGAGCTTCCGCGCGCACTGGCGCGACGGCGGGACGGGGGAGCGGGGCGTGCTCGCGGAACGGAGCCGATTCGTGCGGCAGTCGGAGCGCTGGTGGTACCTCGACGGCGATGTCCGCGACGGTGTGTGACGCGGGGAGACGGCACCTGCGTGTGAAAGCCCGATTCTGATACTCTGGAGTGTCACTCATGTGGCTTCTACAGCCATGCGACGAGAGACATCGCACGACATCCACCACGCTTCGGCCGATTCGCCCGTGCTTCGCGCACGGCCGGCCGCAGCCCGACACAACCCCATCCAAGGACAACCCACTACATGACTAACGCAACGACCGCCCCGGCCACCAAGCAGGTCGCGATCAACGACATCGGATCTGCTGAGGACTTCCTGGCCGCGGTCGAACTGACCCTGAAGTTCTTCAACGACGGCGACCTCATCGAAGGAACCGTCGTGAAGATCGACCGCGACGAGGTCCTCCTCGACGTCGGCTACAAGACCGAGGGCGTCATCCCCTCGCGTGAGCTTTCCATCAAGCACGACGTCGACCCCAACGAGGTCGTCAAGGTCGGCGACGAGGTCGAAGCCCTCGTTCTCCAGAAGGAGGACAAGGAAGGCCGCCTCATCCTCTCCAAGAAGCGCGCGCAGTACGAGCGCGCCTGGGGCGATGTGGAGAAGATCAAGGAGAACGACGGTGTCGTCACCGGCTCCGTGATCGAGGTCGTCAAGGGCGGTCTGATCGTCGACATCGGTCTGCGCGGCTTCCTGCCCGCGTCGCTCATCGAGCTGCGCCGCGTCCGCGATCTGACGCCGTACCTCGGCCAGGAGATCGAGGCGAAGATCCTCGAGCTCGACAAGAACCGCAACAACGTGGTGCTGTCGCGCCGCGCGCTGCTCGAGCAGACGCAGTCCGAGTCGCGCTCGAACTTCCTCAACAACCTGCACAAGGGCCAGGTCCGCAAGGGCACGGTCTCGTCGATCGTCAACTTCGGTGCGTTCGTCGACCTGGGTGGCGTGGACGGCCTCGTGCACGTCTCCGAGCTGTCGTGGAAGCACATCGAGCACGCATCCGAGGTCGTCGAGGTCGGCCAGGAGGTCACCGTCGAGATCCTCGAGGTCGACCTGGACCGCGAGCGCGTCTCGCTGTCGCTGAAGGCGACGCAGGAGGACCCGTGGCAGGTCTTCGCCCGCACGCACGCGATCGGTCAGGTCGCGCCGGGCAAGGTCACCAAGCTCGTTCCGTTCGGCGCCTTCGTGCGCGTCGCGGACGGCATCGAGGGCCTCGTGCACATCTCGGAGCTGTCGGGCAAGCACGTCGAGCTCGCCGAGCAGGTCGTGTCGGTCGGCGAAGAGGTCTTCGTCAAGATCATCGACATCGACCTCGAGCGTCGCCGCATCTCGCTCTCGCTCAAGCAGGCGAACGAGTCGGTCGACCCCAACGGCACCGAGTTCGACCCGGCCCTCTACGGCATGGTCACCGAGTACGACGAGAACGGGGAGTACAAGTACCCCGAGGGCTTCGACCCGGAGACCAACCAGTGGAAGGAAGGCTTCGACGAGCAGCGCGAGAAGTGGGAGCAGGAGTACGCCGCCGCCCACGCGCGCTGGGAGGCCCACAAGGCTGCCGTCGCCAAGGCCCTCGAGGCCGAGGCCGCCGCTCCGGCCGACGCCGGCTCGTCGCGCTTCTCGTCCGAGACGCCGTCGGGTGCGGGCACCCTCGCCGACGACGAGGCGCTCGCCGCGCTTCGTGAGAAGCTCTCGGGTCGCTGATCCGTCGTCTCCCCGGGGAGACACGCAGAGGGCCGTCACCTTCCTTGGATTCAAGGGGGTGGCGGCCCTCCGCCGTTGCCGCGCCACTGGGGTGAGGCGCTGGGGCGAGGCGCTGCTGCAGTTACGCGTCGTGCGGCGCGTCCGCGGCGCGTCTGCGCTTCTTGTCGATCACGGCCGAGATGACCGTGTAGCCCCCGTACGCGAAGAGCGCGCCGGCGGCGGTCGGGATGATCCAGTGCTGATGCTCGACGTTCACGAAATTGCTGATGTAGCCGAGCAGCGGGAGCGAGTACATCGTGACCGCGCGCACCTGCTTGCCGTGCACGGGGTCGTCGACGGTCGCGTTCGCGTCACCTTGCATGGTGAAGACGAAGGTGCCGTCCTGATGCTGCGTGATGCCCACGACCCGGTGCGTGACGAGCGTCGGATCGAGCGGGTACGGCTGGTATGACACGACGTCGCCGATGCGGATCTCCTCGGGCGTCACCGGCTTGACGATCAGCAGCGTGCCGACCGGAAGGCTCGGTTCCATGGACGCGGACAGCACCGTGAGCGGGATCCCGCCGACGAGCTTCGGCACGAGGATCGTGAGCACGGCCGTGAGCAGCGCGAGACCCAGCGCACCGGCACTGATGCCGTACCAGACCGCATGCAGCACGGGATGCCGGGCGGCGAAGGTGCGGGGTGCCGGTGCGGCCTGGTCGCGCCTCGAGGTGCCGAGGGGGATCGGGACGGTCAGCGTCCTGAGCGCGGCGGTGGTCACGGGGCGTCCTCTCTGGTGGTGGCGGCGATGTCGCGTGCGGCGGCGATGTCGGTGGCGGCGGCGATGTCGGCGGTGGCGGGCGGCGGACCGCAGGCCACGAGGACCGCGTTGGACCACTCGTTGCCGGTGAACCAGATGGTCCCCTCTGCGACGACGTCCCCGTCGAAGGAGGCATCGCCGCCGAGCACGATGCGCAGCACGCCGGCGGTGTATTCGCCCGGACGCGGGGCGATTCCGATGTCGCTGGCGTGACCGCCGTTGACATGGACGATTCCCCTGCCGTCCTCCTCCACCTGGGAGGTCAGGCGGCCGCTGCGGGCCCCCGTCTCGGGGTTGACGAGAAAGCCGGAGAGCTGCGTCCACGCGGCCAGGGCGGGCTGCGGTGCGAAGGTGAAAGGGTGGTACGGCCTGGGTTCTGCCTCGTCGACGCACTGGAACGGCGTCGCCGGCTGGCCTGGCCGCGCGTCCAGCTGGATGACGCCCAGATCGACTGTGAGGGCATCGCTCCAGAGCGCGTAGGTGCCGCCGGGATGTCCGAGCACGAGGCTCGCCGCCGCCAGCGCGCACGCCGCCGCGAAGACGGCACGTGCACGCGGACGGCGGCGAGCCGTGTGGTCGGCGGAGGCGGTCATGGGTGTGTCCGCCTCAGCTCCGGGTCTGCTGCAGCGTGAACGTCACGTTGCTCAGTTCGATCGAGGCGTTCTGCCCCTGCCGGCCGGTCGTCGCGTCCTCGTCCCAGGTGAGCTCGAGGACGAAGTCGTGGGGAAGCACTCCCGAGCCGGTGGCGACGTCGATCGTTCCGCCGTTCTGGAACCGAGCGGTGATGCCCAGGTCGTCGGCGCTCCCGGCGGGGGTGACGACGATCGAACCGGGGTCCATGCCCAGGGTCGCGCGGAGGTTGTCGCCCTCCGCCAGCACGTTGACGGTGCCGACGTAGTAGACGGTGTCGCCGGGCACCATCAGGAATGTATCCGACAGTTCGACATCCCCCGCGGCATCCGCGTGCCAGGCGCCGACGACGGGGTCGGTACCGGCGAACTGGAGCTGACCGGTCGCGATGGGCTGATCGACGCCCTCGTCCCACACGTCGTTCCACAGGGCGAAGGTGCCGGCGCCGCCGAGAAGCAGCGCGCCTCCCGTGGCCGTGGCGATCGCGCCCTTTGCAAGCTTGTTCATCGTGCTGTTCCCCTCGGTCGTCCGAGCAGGGCGAAGCAGCCGTCAGGCTGACGCGCGTCGATCTGCCCGGGTGGTCGGCCGCGCCGATCGGGCGACCGGTCGGATGGAGACTCCCAGAGGTGCCTGCGTCATCCGCACCCCCCAGTCCATGTGGTAGGACCACAGGATTCCAGCTATGGTCAGACCACTTGGGATACTCTCAGCTTGACCGCGAGTCGTGGCATCCTGTCGGGTATGCCCCTCATCGCACTGACCGGAGGAATCGCGTCCGGGAAGTCCACGATCGCCCGACGGCTCGCCGAGCACGGAGCCGTCGTCGTCGACGCCGACCGGATCGTCCGCGACGTGCAGTCGCCCGGATCGTCCGTCCTCGACGACATCGCGCACGCGTTCGGCGCACATCTCGTCGATGCCGACGGTGCCCTGGACCGCGCGGCGCTCGGCGCGGTCGTGTTCGGCGACGACGCGGCGCTCCAGCGGCTGAACGCCCTCGTGCACCCCGCCGTGCGCGCCGAGTCGCAGCGGCAGTTCGACGCGGCCTTCGCCGCCGACCCGGGCGCCGTCGTCGTCTACGACGTGCCGCTCCTGGTCGAGGCCCGCGTCGACGATCCGTGGGAGCTCATCGTCGTCGCGCACGCGCCCGCCGAGGTGCGCCGTCGGCGGCTGGTCGAGCTGCGCGGAATGGACGAGGCAGCGGCATCCGCCCGGATCTCGGCGCAGGTGAGCGACGAGGCGAGGCTCGCGGTGGCCGACGTCGTGATCGACACCGCCGGAACGCTCGACGAGACCCGCGCCCAGACCGACGCGCTGTGGGAGCGTCTGCGTCCGAGTCCGTAGCGGTCAGGCCGGCTGGGTCTGCGCGCGCCGCCGTCGCCGACGGCGCAGGAACAGCACGGCGCCGACGACGAGGGCGATGAGCATGAGCCCGGCGAGGACGGGTACGAAGATCGCGGCGGCGATCAGAGCGAACGAGGACACGTCCTCGGCGGTCGACAGCACCGGTGCCGCCAGGCCCGCCGTCGCGACGTTCACGAGGGGCCGTACGGCGGCCTTCAGCGCGTGCACGAGCAGGGCGATGACGACGCCGATGACGATCGGCACCCACGCGTTGTCGGCGAACAGGACCGACGGGTCGTCGACGCGGATCGTCTCGGCGCTCGAACCGGCGCCGAAGACGATGCCGCCCGCCGCGGGGCGGATCGCGGTCTGGATGATGTCGTTGACCGAATCGACGGCCGGCACCTTGTCGGCGACGATCTCCACGACCAGCAGGATGCCGGTGATCCACAGCGCGATGTCACTGGACAGCCATGCCCACGCCGCCGGCAGCTCGACACCGGTGAGGAACCGGTCGGCCAGCCCCAGCGCGAACAGCGGCATCCAGGCGTTGAGGCCCGCCGCGGCGGCGAGCCCGGTCCCGACGAGGATCTCCAGCATGGCTCCAGCGTACGCACACCCGTGACGGACGGCGGATCCGATGTCCTCGGCCTCGATGTCCCCGGCCCCGCCTACGCTGGAACGATGCAGACCACGCGAACCGTGCGCCCGTTCGAGGTCGTGAGCGAGTACCGGCCCAGCGGCGACCAGCCGCAGGCGATCGCCGACCTCGCCGCGCGCATCACGGCGGGCGAGACCGATGTGGTCCTGCTCGGTGCGACCGGAACGGGAAAGTCGGCGACGACGGCGTGGCTCATCGAGCAGGTGCAGCGCCCGACGCTCGTGCTCGCGCACAACAAGACGCTCGCCGCCCAGCTCGCCAACGAGTTCCGCGAGCTCATGCCCCACAACGCCGTCGAGTACTTCGTCAGCTACTACGACTACTACCAGCCCGAGGCCTACGTGCCGCAGACCGACACCTTCATCGAGAAGGACTCGTCGGTCAATGCGGAGGTCGAGCGGCTGCGCCACTCGACCACCAACTCGCTGCTCAGCCGCCGTGACGTCGTCGTGGTCTCGACGGTGTCGTGCATCTACGGCCTCGGCGCGCCCGAGGAGTACCTGCGCGCCATGGTCGCGCTGCAGGTGGGGGAGCGGTACGACCGTGACGCCCTCATCCGCAAGTTCATCGTGATGCAGTACAACCGCAACGACGTCGACTTCTCGCGCGGCAACTTCCGCGTGCGCGGCGACACGATCGAGATCATCCCGGTGTACGAGGAGTACGCCGTGCGCATCGAGCTGTTCGGCGACGAGATCGAGGCGCTGTACATGCTCCACCCCCTCACCGGCGATGTCGTTCAGAAGCTCGACAGCGTGCCGATCTTCCCGGCATCGCATTATGTCGCCGGCACCGACACGGTGCAGCGCGCGATCGGCACGATCGAGGACGAACTGGGCACCCGGCTCAAGGAGCTCGAGTCGCAGGGCAAGCTCCTCGAGGCGCAGCGCCTGCGGATGCGCACGACGTTCGACCTCGAGATGCTGCAGCAGCTCGGGTTCTGCTCGGGCATCGAGAACTATTCGCGCCACCTCGACGGTCGCGCGCCGGGTGAGCCTCCGCACACCCTGCTGGATTTCTTCCCCGACGACTTCCTCATGGTGATCGACGAGTCGCACGTCACGGTCCCGCAGATCGGCGCCATGTACGAGGGCGACGCCTCGCGCAAGCGCACGCTGGTGGACCACGGCTTCCGGCTGCCCAGCGCCCTCGACAACCGTCCGCTCCGGTTCGACGAGTTCAAGCAGCGGATCGGCCAGACCGTCTACCTGTCGGCCACGCCCGGGCGCTACGAGATGGGCATCGCCGACGGCATCGTCGAGCAGATCATCCGCCCGACCGGTCTCGTCGACCCGCAGATCGTCGTCAAGCCCTCGAAGGGGCAGATCGACGACCTGCTCGAGGAGATCCGCCTGCGCGTCGAGCGCGACGAGCGCGTGCTGGTCACGACGCTGACGAAGAAGATGGCGGAGGAGCTCACCGACTTCCTCGGCGAGCACGGCGTGCGCGTGCGATACCTCCACTCCGACGTCGACACGCTGCGTCGGGTGGAGCTGCTCACCGAGTTGCGTCAGGGCGTGTACGACGTGCTCGTGGGCATCAACCTCCTGCGTGAGGGCCTCGACCTTCCCGAGGTGTCGCTCGTGGCGATCCTCGACGCCGACAAGGAGGGCTTCCTGCGTTCGGGCACGTCGCTCATCCAGACGATCGGCCGTGCCGCGCGCAACGTGTCGGGCGAGGTGCACATGTACGCCGACAACATGACCGACTCGATGCGGTCGGCCATCGACGAGACCGAGCGTCGCCGCGAGAAGCAGATCGCTTACAACCTCGAGCACGGCATCGACCCGCAGCCGCTGCGCAAGAAGATCGCCGACATCACCGACGCGCTCGCGCGCGAGGCCTCCGATACGCAGGAGTTGCTGTCGAAGAAGAACAAGTCGGGCAGGGGCAAGAGCCCCACGCCGCGGCTGCAGCGCGAGGGCATCGCGGCGGAGGGCGCCAACCAGCTCGAGGCGACGATCGAGGACCTGTCGAACCAGATGCTGTCCGCCGCCGCGGAGCTCAAGTTCGAACTCGCCGCGCGGCTGCGCGACGAGGTGCAGGATCTCAAGAAGGAGCTGCGTGCCATGGAGCGCGCCGGACACGCCTGAGGAGCGTTCGATGGAGCAGAGACTGACTCTCGTGACATTGGGTGTGGCCGACGTCGGAGCCGCAGAGCGGTTCTACCGCGCGCTCGGCTGGCAACCGCACGCCTCGTCCATCCCGGGGGAGGTGGCGTTCTTCCCCGCCGGCGGCATGGTGGTCGCCCTGTGGAGCCGCACCGCGCTGGCTGCCGACTCGGCGGTGGCGGACCGCGGAGGCTGGGGCGGGGTCACCCTCGCGCACAACGTGCGCTCTCCCGCCGAGGTCGATGCGCTGCTCGCCGACGCGGAGCGCGCCGGCGCACGCGTCGGGCGGCCGGGCGCGCCGACGGAGTGGGGCGGATACTCCGGCGTGTTCATCGACCCGGACGGGCACCCGTGGGAAGTGGCGCACAATCCCGGCTGGCCGCTTCTGGACGACGGGTCGGTCGCACTCGGCTGACGGCGCGGTCAGGGGCAGTTCATGAGGGGCTTCGGCCCCGATCGATCGAACGTGTGGCGGGACATGGGGTGCCCGCACAGGGGACACGCCCGCTCGGTGCGCACCGGCTCCGGCTCCGTATCGTAGGGGCCGACCGACGCCGGTCCCGCGATGCGGATGAGTCGCGTGTTCAGGTACGCGTACCAGCCCCCGGCCTCGCGCACCCGCTCGCGCAACGGGGGCCGCGTGGGATCACTTTGCACCATGATCATTAGTGTACTGAATATCTCGCTAGACTCGATCGCATGGACCCGCGGGACGAGCTGCTGAAGCTCGACAACCAGCTGTGCTTCGCGATCGTGACGGCCGCGCGCAACATCGTCTCGATCTATCGCCCGGTCCTCGAGCCGCTGGGACTGACGCACCCGCAGTATCTCGTCATGCTCGCGCTGTGGGAACGGGCGCCCCGCTCGCTCGGGGAGCTCGCCGACGAGCTCGCGATGGAGCCGGCGACGCTGTCTCCGCTGGTCAAACGCCTCGAGGCGCAGGGGCGCGTGACGCGCGCGCGGCGCGCCGACGACGAGCGCGTGCTCGAGATCGGCCTCACCGACTCCGGCCGCGCGCTGCGCGGACAGGCGCTCGCGGTGCCGGAGCAGATCATGGCACAGGTCGGGATGGATGTCGGCGAGCTCACGGCACTGCGGGACGGACTCGCGCCGTTCGCAGGACCACGCCGCTGACCTCTCGGCGGCGGAGATGCGATCTCGACGCGAGAGATACGACCTCGGCGGTGCAGATACGACCTCGGCGGTGCAGATACGACCTCGGCGGCGGAGATGCGATCTCGGAGCCAGTGTCGGAGGGGCGACCTAGACTTGTCCGGTGCCCATCGTCCCCGTCGCCACCACGTCGAAACTCAGCGTCCGCGGAGCTCGCGTCCACAACCTCAAGAACGTCGATCTCGACATTCCGCGGGATTCGCTCGTCGTGTTCACCGGGCTGTCCGGGTCAGGCAAGTCCAGCCTCGCGTTCGACACCATCTTCGCCGAGGGGCAGCGCCGCTACGTCGAATCGCTGAGCTCCTACGCCCGGCAGTTCCTGGGCCAGGTCGACCGCCCCGATGTCGACTTCATCGAGGGGCTGAGTCCCGCCGTCTCGATCGACCAGAAGTCCACGAACCGCAACCCGCGCTCGACGGTCGGCACGATCACCGAGATCCACGACTACATGCGTCTGCTGTGGGCGCGCATCGGCATCCCGCACTGTCCCGAGTGCGGTGAGCAGATCCAGCGCCAGACGGTGCAGCAGATCGCCGATCAGCTCATGGAGCTGCCCGACCGCACCCGCTACCAGATCGTCGCTCCGGTCGTCACGCAGAAGAAGGGCGAGTTCGTCGACCTCTTCAAGGAGCTCTCGGCCAAGGGCTACGCGCGTGCCGTCGTCGATGGCGAGCTCGTGCAGCTGGCCGAGCCGCCGACGCTGAAGAAGAGCTACAAGCACGACATCGCCGTCGTCGTCGACCGCCTCGTCGCGAGCCCGGACATCCTCAGCCGCGTCACCGACTCCGTCGAGACGGCGCTGGGACTGGCCGGCGGCATCGTGCAGGTCAACTTCGTCGACGAGACCGGCGATGCCGCGTGGCAGAGCTTCAGCGAGAAGCTGGCCTGCCCGAACGGCCACCCGCTGCAGCTGACCGAGATCGAGCCGCGGACCTTCTCGTTCAACGCGCCGTTCGGCGCGTGCCCGGCGTGCTCGGGACTGGGCACGCGGATGTCCGTGGACGTCGAGCTCATGCTCGGCGACGAGGAGCTGTCGATCAACGAGGGCGTCATCATCCCGTGGACGACGCAGGGCAAGGGCCTCTACCAGTACTACGAGCGCCTGCTGGGTGGCCTGGCCGACGACCTGGACTTCTCGCTCGACACGCCGTGGAAGGATCTGCCCGAGAACGTGCAGAACGCCGTGCTGCGCGGCGAGAACTTCAAGGTCACCGTCAAGTGGCGGAACCGCTACGGGCGGGAGATGCGCTACACCTCCGGGTTCGAGGGCGTGATCCCGTACATCGAGAGGCAGTACACCCAGGCCGAGTCGGACACGCAGCGTCAGCGGTGGTCCGAGTACCTTCGCGAGGTGCCGTGCCCCGTGTGCGACGGCGCCCGGCTCAAGCCCGAGGTGCTCGCCGTGCTCGTTCACGGCCACTCGATCGCCGACGCCTCGAGGCTGAGCCTCGGCGAAGCCCACCAGTACTTCGCGCGCCTCGAGCTCACCGACCGTGAGGCGAAGATCGCCGCAGCCGTGCTGCGCGAGATCCGGGCGCGCCTCGACTTCCTCATCCAGGTCGGCCTGAGCTACCTCAGCCTGGGCCGTGCGGCCGGGTCGCTGTCGGGCGGCGAAGCGCAGCGCATCCGCCTGGCGACGCAGATCGGCTCGGGGCTCACCGGCGTCCTCTACGTCCTCGACGAGCCCTCGATCGGGCTGCACCAGCGCGACAACCGCCGGCTCATCGAGACGCTCGTGCGGCTGAAGAGCCTGGGCAACACGCTCATCGTGGTCGAGCACGACGAGGAGACCATCCACGCTGCGGACTGGGTCGTCGACATCGGGCCGCGCGCCGGCGTGCACGGTGGCGAGGTCGTCCACTCCGGACCGCTCTCGTCGCTCCTCGACGACGACCGCTCGCTGACGGGCGAGTACCTCAGCGGCCGCCGTGCGATCGCAACGCCGAAGCGGCGTCGCAAGGTCGACAAGAAGCGGATGGTCACCGTCGTCGGCGCGCGCGAGAACAACCTCAAGAACGTGACGGTCGACTTCCCGCTCGGCGTGCTCACGGCGGTGACCGGCGTCAGCGGATCGGGCAAGTCGTCGCTGGTCAACGGCATCCTGTACGAGGTGCTCGCGACCCGCCTCAACGGCGCGCGCCGGGTGGCGGGCAAGCACACCCGCGTGACCGGCCTCGACAACCTCGACAAGGTCGTCCACGTCGACCAGGCCCCGATCGGCCGCACGCCGCGCTCGAACCCCGCCACCTACACCGGCGTGTTCGACCGGGTCCGCACGCTGTTCAGCGAGACGCCCGAGGCCAAGGCGCGCGGCTACCAGCCGGGCCGCTTCAGCTTCAACGTCAAGGGCGGCCGCTGCGAGGCGTGCTCGGGCGACGGCACGATCAAGATCGAGATGAACTTCCTGCCCGACGTCTACGTCGACTGCGAGGTGTGCCACGGCAAGCGGTACAACCGCGACACGCTCGCGGTGCACTACAAGGGCAAGAACATCGCCGAGGTGCTCGACATGCCGATCGCCGAGGCGGCGGAGTTCTTCGAGCCGATCCAGGGCATCCATCGGTACCTGCGGACCCTCGTCGACGTCGGGCTCGGCTACGTCCGGCTCGGCCAGTCCGCGACCACCCTCTCGGGCGGTGAGGCGCAGCGCGTCAAGCTCGCCACCGAGCTGCAGCGCCGCTCGAACGGCCGCAGCATCTACGTGCTCGACGAGCCGACCACGGGCCTGCACTTCGAGGACGTCGCACGTCTGCTCGAGGTGCTGAACGGACTCGTCGACAAGGGCAACACGGTCATCGTCATCGAACACAACCTCGACGTGATCAAGTCGAGCGACTGGATCATCGACCTCGGCCCGGAGGGCGGCGCCGGCGGCGGCGAGGTCGTGGCCGTCGGCACACCCGAGCAGGTCGCGAACGCGCCCGGCAGTCACACGGGACTCTTCCTCGCCGAGACCCTCCAGCTCGAGGAGAACCGGATGGCTACGGCCCGCAAGGCGGGTTGAAGTGGCGTCCGCGCTGCCCTACAAACCGCGGCCGGGGGAGATCCCGACCGACCCCGGCGTCTACCGGTTCCGCGACGCCGACGGGCGAGTGCTGTACGTCGGCAAGGCGAAGAACCTGCGCGCCCGGCTGTCCAACTACTTCGCTCCGCTGCACACGCTGCACGAGCGCACCCGGCGCATGGTGACGACGGCGACGTCGGTGGAGTGGACGGTCGTGGCGACCGATGTGGATTCCCTGCAGCTCGAGTACACCTGGATCCAGGAGTACTCGCCGCCGTTCAACGTGCGCTACAAGGATGACAAGTCCTACCCCTACCTCGCGGTGACGCTCGCGGACGAGGCGCCGCGCGTCGTCGTCACCCGCAACCGCCGGATCCCGGGGGCGAAGTACTTCGGCCCGTACCCGAAGGTGTGGGCCGTCCACGACACGATCGACCTGATGATCAAGGTCTTCCCGATCCGCACCTGCAGCGACGCATCGTACAAGAAGGCCATGGCGACCGGCCGGCCGTGCTTCCCCGGGCAGATCGGCCGCTGCGGCGGGCCCTGCTCGATGACCGTGACGATCGAGGAGCACCGGGCGGTCGTCGACGACTTCGTCGCGTTCATGTCCGGCGGCGACCAGCGCTTCACGCGCGAGCTGACCCGGCGCATGCGCGAGGCATCCGCGGCGATGGACTACGAGTCCGCGGCCGGGTATCGCGACAAGCTGCAGGCCATCGACGCTGTGCTCAACCGCAGCGCGCTCGTACTCGCCGAGGACACCGACGCCGACCTGTTCGGCATCGCCGAGGACGAACTGTCCGCCGCCGTGCAGCACTTCGTCGTCCGCGGCGGCCGGGTGCGCGGCGTGCGCGCGACGACCATCGACAAAGAGCTCGACATCTCCGGCGGCGACCTCGTCGACCAGGTGCTGCAGCGCACCTACGGGGATGCCGGTGCCGCCGACATCCCGCGACAGGTCCTCGTCCCCGTCGCGCCCGGCGATGCGGCCGAGCTCGAGGCCTGGCTGCAGGCGCGTCGCGGCAAGCGGGTCACCCTGCAGGTCGCGCAGCGAGGCCGCAAGGCGGAGCTCATGAAGACGGCCACGCTCAACGCGCAGCAGGCGCTGCTGCTGCACAAGACGCGGCGCACGAGCGACTACACGGCGCGCACACGCGCGCTCACCGACCTGCAAGAGGCGCTCGGGCTCGACGAGGCGCCGCTGCGCATCGAATGCTTCGACATCTCGCACCTGGGCGGCACGAACGTCGTGGCCTCGATGGTCGTCTTCGAAGACGGCCTGCCGCGCAAGGACCAGTACCGCTCGTTCGGGGTCGCCGAGACGACGGACGACACCGACTCGATGTACCAGGTCCTCACCCGGCGACTGGCGTACCTGGATCGCCCCGACGAGGAGCCCGAGATCGCGGACGCCGCCGAGGCGGCATCCGATCCGCTCGCGACGGACGCGCCCGTCGTGACGACGCGCAAGAAGCCGCGGTTCGCGTACCGTCCGCAGCTGCTCGTGGTCGACGGCGGTCAGCCGCAGGTCGCCGCCGCCGCGCGCGCCCTCGCCGACGCGGGCCACTCCGAGATCGCCCTGTGCGGCATCGCGAAGCGACTCGAGGAGGTCTGGCTGCCGGGGGAGGAGTACCCCGTGATCCTGCCCCGCACCTCCGAAGCCCTCTATCTGCTGCAGCGCCTGCGCGACGAGGCGCACCGCTTCGCGATCACACACCAGCGCAAGCGCCGCAAGCGCGACATCACCTCGGTGCTCAGCGAGATCCCCGGGCTGGGACAGACGCGCATCAAGTCGCTGCTGCGCCACTTCGGATCGGTCGCGAAGCTCCGCCAGGCCACGCCCGAGGAGATCCGCGCGCTGCCCGGCATCGGTCCCACGCTCGCCGCGACCGTCCACGCCCACCTCGCACGGGAGAACGGGGCCGAGCGCTCCGGCAGTCGATAGGCTGGACAGCGACAACGCGGGGTGAGGGGCAGGCTGTGACGGACGTGAAGCCCACGGGGGAGGTCCTCATCGTCACGGGCATGTCCGGAGCCGGACGCTCCACCGCCGCCAACGCGCTCGAAGACCTCGACTGGTACGTCGTCGACAACCTGCCGCCGCAGATGCTGCGACCGCTGCTGGACCTGACCGGCTTCGCGGCCGACGCGCTGCCGAAGGTCGCCGCCGTCGTCGACGTCCGCGGCCGCGACCTGTTCCGCGAGCTCCCCGAGGTGACGCGGTCGCTGCGCGATGCGCGGCAGCTGCGCGTGCTGTTCCTGGACGCGTCGGACGACGTGCTGGTGCGTCGCTTCGAAGCCGTCCGCCGTCCGCACCCGCTGCAGGGGGACGGCACCATCGTCGAGGGCATCCGGCGTGAGCGTGCCCGTCTCGCGGCGATCCGAGAGAGCGCCGACGTCCTCGTCGACACCTCGGACTACAACGTGCACCAGCTCGCGACGCGCATCGTCGACCTGTTCAGCGCCGAGGGCGAGGCGCGCCATACGGTGACCGTCATGAGCTTCGGCTTCAAGTACGGGCTGCCGCCCGACGTCGACCTCGTCGCCGACATGCGCTTCCTGCCCAATCCGTTCTGGATCGCCGAGCTCAAGCCGTTCACCGGCGAAGACCCGCAGGTGCGGGACTACGTGCTGCGTCAGGAGGGTGCCGTCGAGTTCATCGACGCCTACGCGACGGCGCTGCACCCCGTGCTGGCGGGCTACCAGCGGGAGAACAAGCGTCACTCCGTCATCGCGATCGGCTGCACCGGCGGCAAGCACCGCTCGGTCGTCAGCGCGATCGAGCTCGCGCGCCGCCTCGGGCAGATCCCCGGAGTGGCGGTCCGGGTGAAGCACCGTGACCTCGGCCGCGAGTAGGCTGTACCGTCGTTCCCCCTGCCCCGAGACGAAGGATCGCTGTGTCCCTGACCGCTGACGTGAAGACCGAGCTGGCATCCGTCCGCGACCCCCGCCCGACGGCACGGGTCGCCGAGCTGACCGCCGTGCTGCGCTTCTCGGGCGGCCTCCACTCGATCGCCGGACGCGTGGCCGTCGAGGCAGAGCTCGACACCGACGTGCTCGCCCGCCGCGTCGCCCGTGACCTCATGGAGCTGTACGGCGTGCGTCCCGAGCTTGCCCACGTGCAGGCCTCCGGGGGCCGCGCGGGCGGCCACTACGCGGTCCGCGTCATCGACGGCGGCGAGACGCTGGCCCGCCAGACCGGTCTGCTCGACCCGCGCCGCCGCCCCGTCCGGGGCCTGCCCAACAAGCTCACCACCGGTTCGCGCCCGGACCTCGCCGCCATCTGGCGCGGCGCGTTCCTGGCCGCCGGCTCGTTGACCGAACCGGGCCGATCGGCTGCGCTCGAGATCGCCTGCCCGTCGGGTGAGGCCGCGATGGCCCTCGTCGGTGCCGCGCACCGTCTCGGCATCGCCGCCAAGGCGCGCGAGGTGCGCGGTGTGCCCCGCGTCGTCATCCGCGACGGCGAGGCCATCCGTGCGGCGCTGGCGGCGATGGGCGCCCGCAGCACGGCCGCCGCGTGGGAGGAGATGCGGCAGCGCCGCGAGGTGCGTGCCGGCGTGAACCGCCTCGTCAACTTCGACGACGCCAACCTGCGACGGTCGGCGCAGGCCGCCGTCGCGGCGTGCGCCCGCGTCGAACGCGCGCTCGAGATCCTGGGGGACGAGGTGCCCGAGCACCTGCAGCAGGCCGGCACGCTGCGGCTCGCGCATCGCGATGCCAGCCTCGACGAGCTCGGTCATCACGCCGACCCGCCCCTGACGAAGGACGCCGTCGCCGGAAGGATCCGACGGCTCCTCGCGATGGCGGACAAGAAGGCCGCCGCCGACGGCATCCCGGACACCGAGTCGGCGGTGCCCGCCGGCCTCGAGGACTGAGCCGCTACACCCTGTCATAGAGGGAAGCAACCGGGTGCCCGTCGCGTTGCCGCTCAATAGACTGGAAAGGTTCCCTCGCCGCGCACGGCGCGGCGCCGACAGGAAGAAGAGAGCATGGCGAAGTACACACTGCCCGAGCTGCCCTACGACTATGCGGCCCTCGAGCCGAGCATCAGTGCGACCATCATGGAGCTGCACCACTCGAAGCACCACCAGGCGTACGTGACGGGAGCCAACACCGCGCTCGACCAGTTGGCCGAGGCCCGCGACAAGGGCGACTTCGCGAACATCAACAAGCTCGAGAAGGACCTGGCTTTCAACCTCGGCGGCCACACCAACCACTCGATCTTCTGGACCAACCTCTCCCCGAACGGGGGCGACAAGCCGACCGGTGACCTCGAGTCCGCGATCACCGACCACTTCGGCTCGTTCGACAAGTTCCAGGCCCACTTCACCGCCGCCGCGCTCGGCGTGCAGGGTTCGGGCTGGGCGGGACTGTTCTGGGATTCGCTCGGCGAGAACCTGATCATCCAGCAGTTCTTCGACCAGCAGTCGCAGTTCGCCGCGGGCACCGTCCCGCTGCTGCTCCTCGACGTCTGGGAGCACGCGTACTACCTCGACTACAAGAACGTGCGCGCCGACTACGTCAAGGCCTTCTGGAACATCGCCGACTGGGCCAACGTCGCCGAGCGTTTTTCGACGGCCCGCGACAAGACGGCCGGCCTCCTCGCGTAGTAGTGTCGTCATCGGGTGAGGATGCCGGGATCCTCCCGGCAACGGGGTGTCCCGGCATCCTCCCTCTTTTGGACAGAAGATCGCGTTGCGGGTTCGCCGATCGGGCGTGACCGGCGCGACAGGAAACGGGAGACAACGTGTCTGTCAAGATCGGCATCAACGGCTTCGGCCGCATCGGACGCAACTACCTTCGCGCGGCGCTCGCGCAGGGCGCGGACCTGGACATCGTGGCGGTGAACGACCTCACCGACAACAAGACGCTCGCGCATCTGCTCAAGTACGACTCCATCCTCGGGCGCCTGGATGCCGAAGTCTCGTACACGGGCGACTCCATCACCGTCGGTGACAAGACCATCAAGGTCTTCGAGGAGCGCGACCCCGCCAACCTGCCCTGGGGCGAGCTGGGCGTCGACATCGTCATCGAGTCGACCGGCCGCTTCACCAAGGCCGTCGACGCGCGCAAGCACCTCGACGGGGGCGCCAAGAAGGTGCTCATCTCGGCTCCCGCCAGCGGCGAGGACGCGACGTTCGTCATCGGTGCGAACGAGGGCCTGTACGAGCCCGAGAACCACCACATCATCTCGAACGCATCGTGCACGACCAACTGCCTCGCGCCGCTGGCAAAGGTGCTCAACGACAAGTTCGGCATCGTCAAGGGCCTCATGACGACGGTGCACGCGTACACCGCCGACCAGAACCTGCAGGACGGCCCGCACAGCGACCTGCGTCGCTCGCGCGCCGCCGCGCTGAACATCGTCCCGACCTCGACGGGTGCGGCCAAGGCGATCGGCCTCGTCCTCCCCGAGCTCAAGGGCAAGCTCGACGGCTTCGCGCTGCGCGTGCCGGTTCCCACCGGCTCGGCGACCGACCTGACGGTCGAGCTGTCGCGCGAGGTCACCGTCGATGAGATCAAGGCCGCGTACAAGGAGGCCGCCGAGGGCGACCTCAAGGGCATCCTCAAGTACACCGAGGACGAGATCGTCTCGAGCGACATCGTCACCGACGACCACTCCTGCATCTTCGACGCCGGTCTGACCCGCGTCATCGGCAACCAGGTCAAGGTCGTCGGCTGGTACGACAACGAGTGGGGCTACTCCAACCGCCTCGTCGACCTCACCGAGCTCGTCGCCAGCAAGCTCTGAGATCGTCATGGCTCTGCGCACCCTCGATTCCCTCGTCGAATCGGTGGGCTCGCTGGCCGGCAAGCGCGTCATCGTCCGTGTCGACTTCAACGTTCCTCTCAAGGACGGAAGCATCACGGACGATGGCCGCGTGCGGGCGGCGCTCCCCACGTTGAACACCCTGATCAATCGGGGTGCGCGCGTCATCGCGTGCTCGCACCTCGGGCGCCCCGACGGCGCACCCGATCCGAAGTACAGCCTCGAGCCGGTCGCCCAGCGCCTGTCGGAGCTGCTGGGCAAGCCCGTCGCGTTCGCGCGCGACACGGTGGGCGATTCGGCCCAGGAGGCCGTCGCCGCCCTCGAGGACGGTGACATCGCCGTCCTCGAGAACCTGCGGTTCAACGCCGGGGAGACGGCGAAGGACGACGCACAGCGCCGCGCGTTCGCCGAGCAGCTGGCCGCTCTCGGCGATGCCCTCGTCTCGGACGGTTTCGGCGTCGTGCACCGCAAGCAGGCGTCGGTCTACGACCTCGCCGAGCTGCTGCCGTCGGCGGCCGGCCTGCTCATCGAGAAGGAGGTCGACGTGCTCGACCGCCTGACCGAGCGTCCCGAGCGTCCGTACGCGGTCGTCCTCGGCGGGTCGAAGGTGAGCGACAAGCTGGGTGTCATCGAGCACCTGCTGCCGCGCGTGGACAAGATCCTCGTCGGCGGCGGCATGATGTTCACGTTCCTCGCCGCTCTGGGACACCAGGTCGGCAAGAGCCTGCTCGAGGCCGATCAGCTCGACACCGTCCGCGGCTACATCGCGACGGCGAAGGAGCGCGGCGTCGAGCTCGTGCTCCCCGTCGATGCGGTCATGGCCGCCGGCTTCGCCGCCGACGCCGACCACGTCGTGGCCGACGCGGCGGCGCTGGAGGATACGGCGTTCGGTGCCGACGGCATGGGCCTGGACATCGGACCGCGCACCGCGGAGCTGTTCGCCGATGCGATCCGCGGTGCGAAGACGGTGTTCTGGAACGGCCCCATGGGCGTGTTCGAGATGCCGGCGTTCGCCGCCGGCACCAAGGCCGTCGCGCAGGCGCTCACCGAAGTCGACGGCCTGTCGGTCGTCGGCGGTGGCGACTCCGCCGCCGCCGTGCGCCAACTCGGATTCGCGGACGACCGGTTCGGTCACATCTCCACGGGCGGCGGAGCGAGCCTGGAGTTCCTCGAAGGCAAGAAGCTCCCCGGATTGGAGATCCTCGGATGGCGGTGACATCGCAGGCCGGCGGACGTACGCCGCTGATCGCGGGCAATTGGAAGATGAACTTCGACCACCTGCAGGCGGTCGCGTTCGTCCAGAAGCTGCACTGGGCGCTCAAGGAGGCCAAGCACGAGGACGGTTCGGTCGAGGTCGCGGTCTTCCCGCCCTTCACCGACATCCGCACCGTGCAGACGCTTCTCGACGCCGACAAGATCCCCTTCGCGCTCGGTGCGCAGGACCTGTCGACGAAGGATGCCGGCGCCTACACGGGTGAGGTGTCCGGTGCGTTCCTGGCCAAGCTCGACGCCACCTACGTGATCATCGGGCACTCCGAGCGTCGCGAGTACCACGCCGAGAGCGACGACGTCGTGGCGGCGAAGGTGCAGGCCGCCCTCCGGCACGGGCTGGTGCCCGTGATCTGCGTGGGCGAGACGCTGGAGCAGCGCGAGCAATCCGGTCCCACCGCCGTCTCGGTCGCGCAGCTGCGCGCCGCCCTCGACGGCGTGCCCGCCGATGCCGACATCGTCGTGGCGTACGAACCGGTCTGGGCGATCGGCACCGGGCAGGTCGCCTCTCCCGAGCAGGCACAGGAGGTCTGCGTCGCGCTGCGCGAGGTGATCGCCGAGACGCTCGACGCCGACGCGGCCGCGCGCACCCGGGTGCTGTACGGCGGTTCGGTGAAGTCGGGCAACATCGCCAGCTTCATGCGCGAACCCGACGTCGACGGGGCACTGGTCGGCGGGGCGAGCCTCGTCGCCGACGAGTTCGCCGCGATCATCCGCTACCAGAAGCACGTCGGAGTCTGACGACTCACCCCGCGGCGCGCGCCCGGCGACGACTCGTCGGGCGCGCGCCCGGTATACTCAACCCTTGTGCGCTCTGACAGGAGCGCAGCGAAAGGCTTCATCGACTGTGGACATCCTCGAGCTCGTTCTCCAGGTGCTGCTGGGCATCACCAGCCTCCTGCTGACCCTCCTCATCCTGCTGCACAAGGGACGTGGCGGTGGCCTGTCCGACATGTTCGGCGGCGGCATGACGTCGACGATGGGATCCTCGGGTCTCGCCGAACGCAACCTCAACCGCTTCACCGTCGTGCTCGCGCTCGTCTGGTTCCTCGCCGTCGTCGCGCTGGGCCTGCTCACCAAGTTCCAGGGGATCTGATGGCCACCGGAGGAAACGCGATCCGCGGCACCCGTGTCGGTGCCGGCCCCATGGGGGAGCAGGATCACGGGCACCACGCCGACCGCATCGCGGTGTCGTACTGGGACGCCCTCGGCAACGAGACCGTGCGCTACTTCGCGGCGGGCATCGCGGAGGAGGAGATCCCCGAGGTCATCGACTCGCCGCACTCGGGCCTTCCGGCCGGGCGCGACAAGGAGAACCCGCCGGCGGTCGCCAAGGCAGAGCCCTACAAGACGCACCTGGCGTACGTGAAGGAGCGTCGCACCGAGGAGGAGGCCGAGACCCTCCTCGAGGACGCTCTTCAGCAGCTGCGCGAGCGCCGCGGGCAGTAAGGCTCCGGCAGGGCTCAGAACTCCTGGTCGATGAGCTCGGCGGGCACCTGCGCCGCCGCCGCCTCGTCCACGAAGAACACCGTGCGCTTGGTGCCCTTGGCGCCCGCGGCCGGCACGCTGTCGTAGCTCGCGCCGGCCAGCGCAAGCCCGAGTGCCGCGGCCTTGTCCGGGCCCGAGAGCACGAGCCACACGCACCGGGCCGAGTTGATCACCGGACGCGTGAGCGTGATGCGCTCCGCCGGGGGCCTGGGGGAGTGCCGCACCGGCAGCGCCGCACGATCGGTCACCTGGATCTCGCCGCGGTCGGGGAACAGCGATGCGATGTGCCCGTCGGGCCCGACGCCGAGGAAGCACACGTAGAACGTCGGCCAGGGCTGGTCGGCTGTGCCGAAGCGCGCCAGCTCGGCCGCATAGGCGTCGGCACCGGCATCCAGGTCGATGGCCTCGTCGGCGGCGGGCACGGTGTGCACGTTCGTCACGGGGATGTCGATGTGGTCGAGCAGGGCGCGGCGCGCGGCCCGCTCATTGCGCTCATCGCTGTCGCGCGGGACGAACCGCTCGTCGCCCCACCAGAAGTGGACGGTCGACCAGTCGATCTGCGTGCGCGCGGGGTCGCGGCCGATCGCGCCCAGCACGGCCGTGCCGATCGCGCCGCCGGTGAGCGCCACATGGGTGGTCTTGCCGGCCGCGGCGCGCTTGGCGACGCGGACGAGGAAGCGCGAGGCCACGGCCGCCGCGAGCGTTCCGGCATCGGGGCTGATGACGACGCGCTTCTCCGTCCAGAACTCGGCCATGCGGACTCCTATGTCGTCGCCGGGTCGAGCAGCGCCCAGCCCTCCGTGATCACTCGACCATACAGGAGGTCCGGATCGAGCCGACGCAGCTCTTCGGCCAGGCACTCGCGCAGCGTGCGGCGGGGCAGCACGATGTCGTGCGCCGGCTGACCGGGCTGGGTCAGGGTGGCGTCGACGTCGTTGCTGCGCTCGAGCAGGATGTCGCCGGACGCGCGGGTCAGTCGCACGCGCTGGATGCCGTGTGCCCACTCATCCGCCGGCGCGTAGCGCCAGACCACGGGGATCTCGAGCTTGAGTCGCAGCCAGGCGGCGAGCAGTCCCGTCGACGGGGAGCTGTCGCTGCCGACGACCTCGACAGCCGTGACCGGGTCGTACGGCGGCTGGTCGAGGACCGCGGCGAGCTGTTCGCGCCAGTGCGTGAGGCGCGTCCAGGCCAGGTCGGTGTCGCCGGGCGCGTACCCGGGGCCGAGGCGCGAGAGCCGGTCGGAGGCGTAGGGCTTGGTCGCCGCGTCGGTGATGCGCCGCTGCGCCATGCGTCCGATGTCGGACCGGGCGGGAACGGCCGGCGGGTGGTCGGGCCACCAGGCGACGACGGGGGCGTCGGGCAACAGCAGACCCGTCACGAGGCTCTCCTGACTGCTCGCCGCGTCACCGCTCGCGCGGAGGACGACGACCTCGCTCGCGCCGGCGTCGCCGCCGACGCGGATCTGCGCGTCGAGCTTCGCCGCGCCCGCGGGGTCCGCGATCAGCACGATGACGCGCATGGGGTGCTCGCGCGAGGCGTCGTTCGCCGCCTCGATCGCATCCTCTTCGAGTCCGTGCGTCGTCACGATGACGAGGGTCAGGACCCGTCCCAGGGCGACGGCGCCGCCCTCTTCGCGCACGCTCACGAGGGAGCGGGCGATCTTCGAAACGGTGGTATCGGGCAGATCGACGATCACGGGCGCCTCCAGACGCGGCCGTCGCGGGCCAAGAGCTCATCGGCGGATGACGGACCCCACGAACCGGGGGAGTACTGCTCGAGCGGACCGCCCTGCGCCGCCCAGTACTCCTCGACCGGGTCGAGGATCTTCCACGAGAGCTCGACCTCCTCGTGGCGCGGGAACAGCGGCGGGTCACCCAGGAGCACATCCAGGATGAGACGCTCGTACGCTTCGGGGCTCGACTCGGTGAACGCGTGACCGTAGCCGAAGTCCATCGTGACGTCGCGCACCTCGGTGGCGGCGCCCGGGACCTTCGAACCGAACCGGATCGTGACACCTTCGTCGGGCTGGATGCGGATCACGAGGGCGTTCTGGCCGAGCTCGTGCGTCTGACTGCGCAGGAAGAGGTGCTGCGGGGTGCGCTTGAAGACGACGGCGATCTCGGTGACGCGGCGGCCGAGCCGCTTGCCCGTGCGCAGGTAGAACGGCACGCCGGCCCAGCGGCGCGTGGCGATCTCGAGCTTGATCGCCGCGTAGGTCTCGGTCGTCGAGGCGGCGCTCATGCCGTCCTCGGCGAGGAAGCCGGTGACCTCTTCGCCACCCTGCCAGCCCCCGGCGTACTGGCCACGAGCGGTCGCCGTGGACAGGTCCGCCGGCAGCTGCACCGCGGCGAGGACCTTCTCCTTCTCGGCGCGCAGGTCCTTCGCGTCCATCGTGATGGGCTCTTCCATCGCGGTGAGCGCGAGCAGCTGCAGCAGGTGGTTCTGGATGACGTCGCGGGCCGCGCCGATGCCGTCGTAGTAACCGGCACGACCGCCGACGCCGATGTCCTCGGCCATGGTGATCTGGACGTGGTCGACGTAGTGGGCGTTCCACAGCGGCTCGAACAGCTCGTTGGCGAAGCGCAGGGCGAGGATGTTCTGAACCGTCTCCTTGCCCAGGTAGTGGTCGATCCGGAAGATCGAGTCGGCCGGGAAGGCGATCTCGAGGGCATGGTTCAGTTCGCGTGCCGTGTGCAGGTCGCTGCCGAACGGCTTCTCGATGACGACGCGTCGCCAGCTGTTGTCGTCGTTCGTGTCGTCGACGAGACCGGAGTCCTTGAGCTGCGTCGCGACCGTCGGGAAGTCCTTCGGCGGGATCGACAGGTAGTACGCGTGGTTGCCCATCGTGCCGCGCTCGACGTCGAGGCGCTCGACGGTCTCACGCAGTCGCCGGAACGCGTCCGGGTCGTGGAACTCGCCGGACACGAAGCGGATGCCCTGCAGCAGCTGCTTCCAGGTCTCCTCGCGGAACGGCGTACGGGCGTGCTGGCGCACGGCCTCGTACACGACCTGAGCGAAGTCCTGATCCTCCCAGTCGCGGCGGGCGAACCCGACGAGCGCGAAGCCGGGGGGCAGCAGACCCCGGTTGGCGAGGTCGTAGACGGCGGGCATGAGCTTCTTGCGGGACAGGTCGCCGGTCACACCGAAGATCACCAGGGCGCTGGGCCCGGCGATGCGGTTGAGGCGACGGTCGTCCGGGTCGCGCAGCGGATTGCGTCCGCGTGCGATGTCGATCGCCGGCCGCGCTGCGGCCGCACTCGATCCAGGGAACTCGACGGTCATCGGGTGGGTGCTCCTACTGGGCTGCTTCGAACAGCGTGATGATCTGCGCCGACGGATCCGTCAGCGTCAGGGTGACGACGGGGCGGCCGTGCGCGGCCAGGACCTGGGCATCGCCCGCGGCCTGGGCGCGGATGAGCTCGCCGAAGGTGAACGGACGGCCGGGGATCTCCAGATCGAGTGCGGTGCTCTCGGTGATCTGCAGGAACACGCCGGTCGCGGGACCGCCCTTGTGGTACTGCCCTGTCGAGTGGAGGAAACGCGGCCCCCAGCCGAAGGTCGCGGGGCGACCGGAGTCCGCCGCGACGAGCTCGCGCAGTCCGGACAGCTGCGGCACGGCGAGCCGGTCCACGTACGCCTGGATCGCGACGTAGCCGTCGGCGGGAACACGGGCCCACAGCGCGTCGAACAGACCCTCCAGGGTGCCGGAGGCGGCCAGCTCGGGATCCGAGACGCGCACCTCGACGCCGTCGACGACGAACGCCGGTGCGCCGATCTCGGGGCGGGCGTCGAGCAGGCCGCGCGTGGCCACTTTGGCCGACTCCACGTCGGGCTGATCGAAGGGGTTGATCCCCAGCATCCGCCCGGCGATCGCCGTCGCGTACTCCCACACGACGAACTGCGCGCCGAGCGTGCCGCTGATGAGCACCTCGTCGGGGTTCTGCTCGAGCATGCGGAAGTGCACGGCGTCGTCGACGATCCGGACGATCTGCACGTCGGCGGGCGTCCGGTCCACCTCCGGAGAGACGGGGAGCAGGACCACGGGCAGGATGCCGGTGCCCTCCTTGCCGGTCGATTCGGCGACGAGCTGCTCGATCCAGTCCGGGAGTCCCACGATGTGGGTCCCGTCGGTGACGAGGGCGATCTTGTCGCGTCGCGGGTCGCCGCCGGCGATCGCGGCGGCCAGGACCAGAGCGGGGTTGTCGGGGCTGTCGATCGCGACCTGCAGGAGCGTGGCCTCGGCCTCGTCGAGCAGCTCGCCGATGTCGGCACCGGCCAGGCCCGCCGGGACCAGCCCGAACGCCGTGAGCGCCGAGTAGCGGCCGCCGACGGTCGGGTCGGCGTTGAAGACGCGGTAACCGGCGGCGCGCGCGCTCTCGTCCAGCGGCGAGCCCGGGTCGGTGACCACGACGATCCGTCCGGTCGGGTCGATGCCGAGGTCGTTCCAGGCGGCCTCGAAGGCACGCCGGGCCGCATCGGTCTCGACCGTGGACCCCGACTTGGAGGCCACGACGAGGACCGTCTGTGCCAGGCCCCGGCCGTGCTCACCGTCGATCGCGGCGAGCACCTGACCGGGCGCCGTGGAGTCGAGGATCACGAGGGGCACACCCGCGGTCCGGGTGATGACCTCGGGGGCCAGCGACGAGCCGCCCATTCCGGCCAGGACGACCCGGGTGATCCCCTGCGCGGCGAGTTCGCTGCGCAGGGCCGCGATCTCGTCGACGAGCGGACGGGACACCGAGACCGCCTCGACCCAGCCGAGCCGCTGCGCGGCCTCCGCCGCGGCATCCGGTCCCCACAGGTCGGCGTCGCCGGCGGTGATGCCGCTCGCGACGAGCCCGCCGACCAGCTCCGGAAGAGCCTGGTCGACCACGTGCCGGACGTGTCCGGAGACGTGGATCTCGAAGCTCACGCGCGGGACTTCAGTGCGTCGGTGACGGTCTGCTGGAGGTCGTGCCACGACGCGATGAACTTCTCCACGCCTTCGTCCTCGAGCACCTGGGTGACGTCGGCGAAGTCGACGCCGACCGCTGCGAGGGCGTCGAACACGCCGTGCGCGTCGGCGTAGCCGCCGGTGACGGTGTCGCCGGTGATCTCGCCGTGGTCGAAGGTGGCCTCGAGGGTCTTCTCCGGCATCGTGTTGACGGTGCCGGGTGCGACCAGCTCGGTGACGTAGAGCGTGTCTGGCAGCGCGGGGTCCTTGACGCCGGTCGAGGCCCACAGCGGCCGCTGGACGTTCGCGCCGGCGGCGACGAGCTCCTGCGCGCGCGGCTCGGCGAACTTCTGCTCGAACAGCTCGTACGCGAGGCGGGCGTTGGCCAGCCCGGCCGCGCTCTTGAGGGCGAGCGCCTCATCGGTCCCGACGGCGCTCAGGCGCTTGTCGACCTCGGTGTCCACGCGGGACACGAAGAACGAGGCGACCGAGTGCAGCTGCGACAGGTCGTGGCCGTTGGCCCGAGCCTGCTCGAGACCGGCGAGGTACGCGTCGATGACGTCGGCGTAGCGCTCGAGGCTGAAGATCAGCGTGACATTGACCGAGATCCCCGCGCCGATGACCTCGGTGATGGCGGGAATGCCGGCCTTGGTCGCGGGGATCTTGATGAGCGCGTTCGGGCGATCGACCTTGGCCCACAGCTTCTGGGCTTCGGCGACGGTCGCGTCGGTGTCGTGGGCGAGGTCGGGGGAGACCTCGATCGACACACGGCCGTCGACGCCGTCGGTCGCGTCGTAGACGGGGCGGAAGATGTCGGCAGCGTCGCGCACATCGTTCGTCGTGAGCTCGAAGATCGCCGCGTCCGCGTCGGCACCGGCCTGGGCCAGCTCGGCGATGCGCGCATCGTACGAGTCGTCGTTCGGGTTGCCGATCGCGCTCTGGAAGATCGTCGGGTTCGTCGTGACACCGGTCACGTTGCGGTCGGCGATGAGCTCCGCCAGGTTGCCCGAGGCGATGCGGCTCCGGGACAGGTCGTCGAGCCAGATGCTGACGCCGGCGTCGGACAGCGCCCGGGTCGGCGTGGGGGCGGAAGTGGGGGTGCTCATGCGTTCTCCTTGATGGTTGCGCGAGCCGCTTCCACGACCGCGTCGGCGGTGACGCCGAACTTCTCGAACAGGGTCTTGTAGTCGGCGGAGGCGCCGAAGTGGTCGATGCCGATGGTGCGTCCGCGGTCGCCGACGATCCCGCGCCACAGGCCGGTCGCACCGGCCTCGACGGACACCCGCGCCGTCACGGACGCGGGGAGCACGCTCTCGCGGTACGCGGCGTCCTGCTCGGCGAACCACTCCAGCGACGGAGCCGAGACGACGCGGGCCCGGATGCCGTCGGCGGCGAGGGTCTCGCGGGCCGCGACGGCCAGCTGCACCTCGGAGCCGGTGGCGATGAGGATCACATCGGGGCTGCCGCCGTCGGCGTCGACGAGCACGTACGCGCCCTTCGCGACGCCGTCGGTGGTGGCGTAGCCGTCCTCTCCGCGCGGGAACGTCGGGATGTTCTGCCGGGTGAGGGCGATGCCGACGGGGCCGTCCTGGCGGCGCACGATCTCGCGCCAGGCGGCGGCGGTCTCGTTCGCGTCGGCCGGACGGACGACGGTGAAGTTCGGGATCAGCCGGAGGGTGGCCAGCTGCTCGATCGGCTGGTGGGTGGGGCCGTCCTCGCCGAGGGCGACGGAGTCGTGGGTCCACACGAAGATCGAGGGGATGTCCATGAGGGCGGCCAGGCGGACGGCGGGGCGCATGTAGTCGCTGAAGATCAGGAACGTGCCGCCGAACGGACGGGTCGGGCCGTGCAGCTTGATGCCGTTGACGATGGCGCCCATCGCGTGCTCGCGGATCCCGAAGTGCAGCACGCGTCCGTACGGGTCTCCCGACCACTCGTGCGTGGACCACTCGGCGGGGATGAAGCTCTTCGCGCCCTTGATGGTGGTCAGGTTCGACTCGGCCAGGTCGGCCGACCCGCCCCAGAGCTCGGGGAGCTGTTCGGCGAGCGCGTTGATGACGACACCGCTCGCGGCGCGGGTGGACACGTCCTTGCCCGACTCGAACGAGGGGACGGTGAGATCCTCGGGCAGAGCGCCGGCCTCGAGCCGGTCCAGGAGCGCCTTGCGCTCGGGGTTCGCGGCCGCCCAGGCGTCGAAGTCCGCCTGCCAGGCGGCGCGAGCGGTGGCGGTGCGGTCGGCGAGCGCGCGGGTGTGCGCGATGACGTCGTCCGCGACGACGAAGTTCTGCTCGGGGTCGAAGCCGAGCACCTTCTTGGTCGCGGCCAGCTCGTCGGCGCCGAGGGCGGAGCCGTGGATCTTTCCGGTGTTCTGCTTGCCGGGCGAGGGCCAGCCGATGATCGTCTTCAGGATGATCAGCGAGGGCTTGTCGGTCTCGCCCCGGGCGGACTCGATCGCCGCGTGCAGTTCGGCGACGTCTTCGACGTACTCGCCGGTGCGCTTCCAGTCGACGGTGAGCACCTGCCACCCGTACGACTCGTAGCGGGCGGCCACGTCCTCGGTGAACGCCACGTTCGTGTCGTCCTCGATGGAGATCTGGTTGGAGTCGTAGATCGCGATCAGGTTGCCCAGCTGCTGGTGTCCGGCCAGCGAGCCGGCCTCGCTCGTGACGCCCTCCTGCAGGTCGCCGTCGCCGGCGATCACGTACACGTAGTGGTCGAACGGGCTCGTGCCCGCCGCGGCATCCGGATCGAACAGACCCCGCTCGTAGCGGGCCGCGTACGCGAATCCGACGGCCGAGGCCAGGCCCTGACCCAGCGGGCCGGTCGTGATCTCCACACCCTTGGTGTGCCCGTACTCCGGGTGGCCGGGCGTGAGCGAGCCCCACGTGCGCAGCGCCTTCAGGTCATCCAGCTCGAGGCCGAACCCGCCCAGGTACAGCTGCACGTACTGCGTCAGCGACGAGTGCCCGGCGGAGAGGATGAACCGGTCGCGCCCGAGCCAGTCGGCATCGGCCGGGTCGTGCCGCAGCACACGCTGGTACAGGAGGTACGCAGCGGGAGCCAGGCTCATCGCCGTGCCCGGGTGGCCGTTGCCCACCTTCTCCACGGCATCCGCAGCCAGCACGCGAGCGGTGTCCACCGCGCGCCGATCGATCTCGTCCCAAACCAGCTCTGACACCCGGTCGCCTTTCATCAGGGGAGGCGCTCGCGTTTCGCGACGTGCCGCAGCCGTCGCGGGCGAGGGCGGGGGCAGCACGTGGCGCGCGGGCGCGCGTGTTCTTTCAGCATATCGAAGCGGCATACCGCACGGGCTATGCGCGTCGTCGTAGGACACAGTGTGACGGGGCCGGAGATCCCGGCTGTATCCGTTCTGTGTCGTGCAGGAGTCGCTCCGTTCACCCTCTCCCCGGCGCCGCTGTGAGAACCGCTGGCCGCCGTGCACGATGGCCTAGACTTGTCCTGGTTCCGACCGGTGGCCGGAAGGGCACGGGCAGGCGGGAGCCGGGAGTGGGAGCGATGGGCGGCACAGCGACGCACAGTATCGATGCGTCTTCGACACGGCGCACGGCGACCCCGCACTGGGGTCGCACGGTGCGTGCCTACATCCAGCTGACCAAGCCGCGCGTGCTCGAACTGCTGCTGGTGACGACCGTCCCGGTCATGGTGCTCGCCCAGAACGGTCTGCCGGATCTGTGGCTCGTCCTCGCGACCGTCATCGGCGGTTCGATGAGCGCCGGCTCGGCCGCGACGTTCAACATGTATCTCGACCGCGACATGGACGCCCTCATGCACCGCACCGAGAAGCGTCCGCTGGTGACCGGTGAGGTGTCCCCGCGCGGGGCGCTGATCTTCGCCTGGACGCTCGCCGCGGCATCCACACTGTGGCTGCTCGCGACGACCAACTGGGTCGCCGCCGCGCTGAGTGTCGCCGCCATCTTCTTCTACGTCGTCATCTACACGATGATCCTCAAGCGCCGCACCGAGCAGAACATCGTGTGGGGCGGGATCGCCGGCTGCTTCCCCGTGCTGATCGGCTGGTCGGCGGTGACCGGGTCGCTCACCTGGACGCCGTTCATCCTCTTCCTCCTCGTGTTCCTCTGGACGCCGCCGCACTACTGGCCGCTGTCGATGAAGTACAAGGGCGACTACGCCGAGGCCGACGTGCCGATGCTCGGCGCGACCCGCAACGGATCGCAGGTCGGGCTGCAGGTGATCCTGTACGCGTGGGCGACGGTCGCCTCCTCGCTCCTGCTCATCCCCGTGGCCCCGATGGGTCTGGTGTACTCGGTGTCCGCGCTCGTCTTCGGCGGGTGGTTCATCGTCGAGTCGCACGTCCTCTACACCCGTGCCGTGCGCGGCGAGCAGGCCAGGCCCATGCGCGTCTTCCACGCGTCGATCACGTACCTGACGCTGCTGTTCGTCGCGATCGCGGTCGACCCGCTGCTGCCCTTCTGACGCGCCGCAGAGCCTAGCGGGGACGGGACGCGCGATCCCCGCTTCGTGCACCAATTCGTCATACAGCGACACCGATCGTCACCTCGATGGACCGTGGCCGCTGCGACGTGTCATCGTGCGGCGAGGGAAATCCTCCCTGCACTTCACACCCCTGCAACCCGACAGGTAAGGCAGCACGATGACGGATTCGACACAGCACGAGCAGACGCCACCGCCGGCGGCGGATCAGAAGACGGGACGCCGCGGCTGGCTGACGGCGATCGCGTTCGTCGCGGTCGCCGCGGTGGCGGCGACCGGCGGCGCCCTGGTGGCCCGCAGCCTCGAGGGCCCGGCGACCGCTTCTCCCTCCACGGGGAACGACGGCACCGCCCAGGCCGCGAGCCTCACGGTCACCTACGGCGAGGCGCGCGGCGCGGCCGATGCGCATCAGGACGAGGTGCTCGTGACGACCGAGTGGCTCGCGGAGAATCTCGACGATCCGGGCGTCGTCGTCATCGAGGTCAGCGAAGGCCGTTCGACCAGCACCCTGACCAGCTATGACGTGGGGCACATCCCCGGTGCCGTCGAGTTCGTCTGGTACCGCGACTTCGTCGAGAGCCTCGAGCGCGACATCGTCGATCGGGAGTCGTTCACGCAGCTCGCCCAGTCGGCCGGGATCGACGCGGACAGCACCGTCGTCCTGTACGGCGATGCGAACAACTGGTTCGCCGCCTACGGAGCCTGGGTGTTCAAGCTGTACGGGTTCGAGGACGTCCGCCTGCTGGACGGCGGCCGGGCCGCGTGGGAGGCCGAGGCGCGCGAGCTGTCTCCGGTCGCGCCCACGCCGCCGACAGGCACGTGGGAGGCCGAGGAGCCCAACGCCGACCTGCGCGCCTTCCAGGGCGAGGTCCTCGAGGCGGTCGAGACCGGCGACGCCGTGATCATCGACATCCGCGGTCCCCAGGAGTACAACGGCGAGATCGGCGTGGCGGAGGGCTTCGGCGGCGAGGCCGCGGCCAAGTGGGGTCACATCCCCGGAGCCGTCAACGCGCCGTGGGGCCAGATCGTCAACCAGCAGGCCGACGGCGGTAACGGCACCTTCAAGGACGCCGAGGCCATCAAGGCCCACTACGAGGCGCTGGGTGTCGACGGCTCGAAGCCGATCATCGTGTACTGCCGGATCGGCGAGCGCGCGAGCCACACGTGGTATGCGCTGAGCCAGATCCTCGGTTACGAGGTGCAGCTCTACGACGGCTCGTGGACCGAGTGGGGCAACTCGGTCGGCGTGCCGGTCGAGAACCCGACGCTCGCCGCGAGCGGTGGCTACAGCGGACTCTGGGGCGGAAACTGAGCACGGCGGCATCCGCGCCCGTCGCACCGTCCACCGGCGCCCCTGCGGGAGGGGGCGCCGGTGGCGTGCGCGCGCTCGGTTGGACTCCGGCCGACACGGTCCGCACCGCCGTGGCCGTCGCGATCGCGGCGGCGCTGCTGGTCACGGCCTTCGTCCTCGACGGGTTGAGGGCGCCCGGGACCGGTCCCGCGCCCGCCTTCGCACTGCTGGCCGGCACGGCCCTGGGAATCCTGTTCGAGCGCGGGCGGTTCTGCTTCTTCTGCATCTTCCGCGACCTCTTCGAGAAGCGCGACAGTCGCGGGACGTACGCGATCCTGACGGCTCTCGCCGTCGGGATCGTCGGGTACGCGCTCGTCTTCGCGATGCGACTGCCGGTGCCCGTCCCGGGGAGCGCTGCTCCCGGCGCACACGTCGGGCCGGTGAGCCTCGCCCTCGTCTTCGCGGGGTTCGCGTTCGGATTGGGCGTCGTCATCTCGGGCGGCTGCATCGGCGGGCATCTCTACCGTCTCGGTGAGGGCAGTCTGCGCGCGATCCCTGCACTGCTCGGCGCACTGGTCGGGTTCGGCCTCGGCTTCATCACGTGGAATCCGCTCGCATCGGCGTTCATCCTCGGCGCCCCGGCGCCGTGGCTCCCCGCCGCAGCCGGATACGCGCCCGCCGTCGTCCTCCAACTGGCGGTGCTCACCGGCATCGGCATCCTGCTTCTGAAGCGGAACCCGCCGTTGGCGGCGCGCGCCGAGCGCCGGATCACGCCGACCGAGATCCGGCGGGCGCTGTTCTTCCGGCGGTGGCCCACGCTCCTCACGGGCGCCCTCGTGGGCATCGTCGGGGTGCTGTACTACCTGCGGATCGGGCCGCTGGGTGTCACGAGCCAGCTGAGCAGCCTCACCCGCACCGCGCTCGACGGCACCGGCGCGATCCCCGAGACGCTCATCGGACTCGATGCCTCGCTCGCCGGCTGCGTCGCCCTCGTCGTGGAGACCATCACCGAGAACGGCTGGCTCATCGTCGGGATCGTCGCCGGCTCGCTCGCCGCCGCGCTGCCGGGGCGCCGGCTTCGCCTCGAGCCGCTGACCGTGCGGGGGAGCGGCACGGCGCTGGCCGGCGGCATCCTCCTGGGCTGGGGCGCCGTGACGGGCCTGGGCTGCACCGTGGGCGTCTTCCTGTCCGGCATCCAAGCCTCAGCCGTTTCGGGCTGGGTGTTCGCCGCCTCGCTGGTCGCCGCCCTCGCCATCGGGTTCCGGCTCGGCCTGCACCGCGGCACCTGAGTCGGCAGCCCTCCCGTCGCGCCGCCGGTGCGTCCGCCGCCGGTGCGTCCGCCGCCGGTGCGTCCGCGTCGGGTGCGTCCGGTGCCGGTGCGTCCGCGTCGGGTGCGTCTGTCACACCCGCTCGGAGATCTGCCGTTCTTCGGAGCGTTCGTCGGGATGTGCTCCGCAGTTCCGTGGATCGCCGAAGCTGGGGCGGTCCGTCTCCGTCCCGGCACGGGGAGCAGGGCCTCCTCCCCAGACTCGGCGCCGCGGAAACTGTCCACAATCGGGCGGGTGAGGCGCCGGCGCAGGGCGCGGATCGGGCACGGTCGAAGGATGCCGAGGACCACAGTGGACGAACGCCGGATCGCGCTGATCGCGGCCGTGCGGGCGTGCGACGGAGTGGCGACCGTTCCCGGGCTGCTGCGGGCCGGTCACTCCCGCTACGACATCGCCGGCGCGGTCGAGGCTGCGGAGCTGCTGCGGGTGCGGCGAGGCTGGGTCGCCGTGCCGGGCGCGGACGGCGAACTGGTCGCCGCGGCGCGTGGCGGGGTCGTGCTGTCGTGCATCACCCAGGCGCGCCGCCGCGGACTGTGGGTGCTCGAGGAGGATCGCTGCCATGTCGCCGCCGATCCGCACGGGGCTGGCCGCAAGCCCGCGCGGGCGACGGTGCACTGGGCGCAGCCGCTCGTGCCACGCCCGCCCGGCGCACTCGAGGACCCCATCGAGAACGTGCTGGCCCTGGTCGCGAGCTGCCAGCGGTTCGAGGTAGCCCTGGCCGTGTGGGAGTCGGCGCTGAACAAGCGGCTCGTGCTGCGCGAAGCCCTCGCACGGCTGACGTTGCCCACTGCCGCGCGCCGCGTGCTGGAAGCGGCGACCCCGTTCGCCGACTCCGGGCTGGAGACGATCTTCCGCGAGCGGCTGCGCTGGATGAAGACCCCGATCCGGTCGCAGATCTGGATCGACGGTGCGCCCGTGGACCTGCTCATCGGCGATCGCCTCGTGGTGCAGATCGACGGCGGGCACCATGTCGGGCTGCAGCGCGGTCGCGATCTCGCGCACGACGCCCGGCTGGCGTCCCTGGGGTACACGGTGCTGCGGTTCACCTACGCGCAGATCATCGACGACTGGCCGGCTGTGCAGGGTGCCGTCATGCGCGCGGTCGCCGCAGGTCTCCATCGCAACCGGTGAGTCGGCGTCGGACGAAGCACGCGCTTCGGAGATCGGCGCATTCTCGGAGCGGACGCCGGGAACAGCACCGATGCCGTGCAGATCTCCGACGCAGGGCAGTGGGAGAACGGCCAGGGAGAGCGGCCAGGGAGAGCAGAACGGCCAGGGAGAGTGGCCAGGGAGAGCGGCCGGGGAGAGCGGGCAGGGTCAGGGGGTGAGGGGGCGCTTCAGCCGCAGCACGACGACGGTGTAGGCGGCCGCGGAGAGAGCGGCGAGCACCATGTGGATGCCGACCAGCAGCTCGGGAAGACCCTCGCGCGCCTGCCACACGCCGACGGCGACCTGGACGACGATCAGAGCGGTCAGCACCAGCAGCCAGCCGCGCGGCTCCAACTGCAGCAGCCAGGCCGCGATCGTCATCGCGGCGACGAGCACGGCGAGGATGTACCCGGGCCAGGCGTGCACGTGCGCCAGGACGGTCGCGTCGAACCCGTCGCGGATCACGTTCGCGTCGCCCGAGTGGGGTCCGGACCCGGTCGTGAGCACGCCGAAGAAGATGGTGGCCGCCAGCGCCAGGCCCGTCAGGTGCGACAGGACCGCGAACCAGGTCGGCACGGCGCGGACGCGCGGCCCGGGCACGGCGCGCATCCGCACGAGGAACGCGGCGGTGACGCACACCAGCACCAGCGACGAGGCGTAGTGGAATCCGACGATGACGGGGTTCAGTCCGGTGAGCACCGTGATGCCGCCCACGAACGCCTGGGCCACGACGCCGACCAGGACGATCCAGGCCAGCGCCACGAGGTCGCCTCGTTCCGGCGTGATGCGCAGGGAGTGCACGGCGCCGGCGATGCACACCAGCAGCAGGCCCGCGGAGAAGAAGGGGAACCCCGGCACGCCGGCCGCGGAGGCCACGGCGAAGGCGACCGCGCCCCCGGCGACGCTGCCCAGGGCGAACCACAGCGCCGCGACGAAGGAGCGCCGTCCGCCCGCGATGTGCAGGGTGAACAGGAGCACGACGATCGCGAGGATGCCGACCAGGCCCGTCATGGTCCGGTTGCCGAACTCGATGACGCCGTGGATGCCCTGCTCGGGCGTGGGCACGAGCGACTCGGGCGTGCACAGCGGCCACTCGGAGCAGCCGAGGCCCGACCCGGTCAGGCGCACGGCCCCGCCGGTCGCGATGATGACGACCTCGGCGACGAAGGACAGCCAGGCCGCGACCCGGAGCCGTCGGTCGATCCGCGTCGGCAGCCAGCTCCAGAAGCCCGTCGATGCGCCGGCACCCGTGGCGACGGTGGTGGATGCCGGTGCGGTCGGCGCGGGAGTCATGCGCGAGGCCTCCTGAGGAGTGCGCCCACCCGGGCGCGGGGGCAGGCCCCGGGCGGGGGCGTTGCCTGTAGACTTGAGGGGTAGTGACGACGCGGCCGAGCCGACCGTCGTCCCCCCAAGTCTAGGCGCGCGACCGCGTGACCCGGACGAACAAGCAGAGCGGCCCTGAAAGCGGCATCCCGCCCGCGGATCTCCACGCGGGACGAGGAATGCCGGGACGGATGACACCGTTGCGGCCCGGAGGAGGCAGAACCCATGTCGGATGTGCTCATCGACCGTCCTGAGCTCGACGGACTGGGGGTGTACGAGTTCGGCTGGCACGACACCGATGCCGCCGGCGCCGTCGCGCAGCGCGGCATCAACGAGGACGTCGTGAAGGGCATCTCGGCGCTCAAGAGCGAGCCCGAGTGGATGCTCAATACCCGTCTCAAGGGCTATCAGCTGTTCGGCCGCAAGCCGATGCCCACGTGGGGCGCCGATCTGTCCGAGATCGACTTCGACAACATCAAGTACTTCGTGCGCTCGACCGAGAAGCAGGCGCAGTCGTGGGAGGACCTCCCCGAGGACATCCGCAACACGTACGAGAAGCTCGGGATCCCCGAGGCGGAGCGTCAGCGACTGGTCGCCGGCGTCGCGGCGCAGTACGAGTCCGAGGTGGTCTACCACCAGATCCGCGAGGACCTGGAGCAGCAGGGCGTCATCTTCATGGACACCGACACGGCGCTGCGCGAGCACCCCGAGTTCTTCGAGGAGTACTTCGGCACCGTGATCCCTGCGGGCGACAACAAGTTCGCCGCGCTCAACACGGCGGTGTGGTCGGGCGGCTCGTTCGTCTACGTCCCGCCGGGCGTGCACGTCGAGATCCCGCTGCAGGCCTACTTCCGCATCAACACCGAGAACATGGGTCAGTTCGAGCGGACGCTCATCATCGCGGACGAAGGCTCGTACGTGCACTACATCGAGGGCTGCACGGCCCCGATCTACAAGAGCGACTCGCTGCACTCGGCCGTCGTCGAGATCATCGTGAAGAAGAACGCCCGCGTGCGCTACACGACGATCCAGAACTGGTCGAACAACGTCTACAACCTCGTCACCAAGCGCGCCGTCGCCCACGAGGGCGCGACGATGGAGTGGGTCGACGGCAACATCGGCTCCAAGGTGACGATGAAGTACCCGTCGATCTTCCTGATGGGCGAGCACGCGAAGGGCGAGACCCTGTCGGTGGCCTTCGCCGGTCCCGGTCAGCACCAGGATGCCGGCGCGAAGATGATCCACATGGCGCCGTACACGCAGTCGTCGATCATCTCGAAGTCGATCGCGCGCGGCGGCGGCCGGGCCGGCTACCGCGGTGAGGTCCGCGTCGACGCCAACGCGCACCACTCGGCGAACACCGTCCGCTGCGACGCGCTCCTGGTCGACACGAAGTCGCGCAGCGACACGTACCCCGCGATCGACATCCGCGTCGACGACGTGCAGCTCGGACACGAAGCGACCGTCTCGAAGGTCAGCGAGGAGCAGCTGTTCTATCTCATGAGCCGCGGCATGCCCGAGGACGAGGCGATGGCGATGATCGTGCGCGGCTTCATCGAGCCGATCGCGCGCGAACTGCCAATGGAGTACGCCCTCGAGCTCAACAAGCTCATCGAGATGGGCATGGAAGGATCCGTCGGCTGATGACGACCGCAACTCAGGCCCCCGCCTCGGCGGAGGGCGACCTCAGCCCTGCCCGCCACAGCGACCCCGCCGCCTCGCTGACCGGCTCGGCCTTCGTTCCCATCCAGACCCGGTCCGAGCGGCCGACCTCGTTCGACCCGGCCGACTTCGGTGCCCCCACGGGCCGCGAGGTCAACTGGAAGCACACGCCGATCGGCCGTCTCGGCGCCGTCCTGACCGACGAGGACACCGAGTCCGGCGCCGCCGGCGCGATCGCATACGACGTGGCCGGCATCCCGGCAGGCATGCACATCCCCTCGATCGGCCACGACGCCGACGCGCGCGGCGACGTCTTCCGCCCGGAGGACCTCGTCAGCGCCCTCGCGTGGAAGAACGGTGCGAACGCGCTGCATGTGCGCATCCCCGCCGACACCGAGGTGGCCGAGCCGATCCGCATCGACCTGACGGGCGCGGGCGGACATGCCCAGGCGCACCTGATCATCGAGTCGATGCCGAACGCGCAGGCCACCGTCCTGCTGTACCACTCCGGCAGCGCCCACTACGCGCAGAACGTCGAGATCATCGCGCGCGACGGCTCCCGGCTCACCGTCATCACGGTGCAGCGCTGGGACGACGACGCGGTCCACCTCTCCGCGCACCAGGCGCGCGTCGACCGCGACGCCACACTCACGCACGTCGTGGTGAGCCTGGGCGGCGCCGTCGTCCGGGTCAACCCGTCGGTCGAGCTGGCCGGCACGGGCGCGCAGGGCCGGCTGTACGGCCTTTCGTTCGCCGACGCCGGGCAGCACCTCGAGAGTCAGGTCTACCTGCACCACAAGGGCGGTCACACGGTCGGCGACGTGCTCTACAAGGGTGCGCTGCAGGGTCAGGACGCGCGCAGCGTCTGGATCGGCGACGTCCTCATCGGGCCGGATGCCGTGGCCACGGACTCGTATGAGGCGAACCGCAACCTCGTGCTCACCGACGGGGCGCGCGCCGACTCGATCCCGAACCTCGAGATCCAGACCGGCGACATCGTCGGCGCCGGCCACGCCAGCGCGACGGGACGCTTCGACGACGAGCAGCTGTTCTATCTGCAGGCGCGCGGCATCGCCGAAGACGAGGCGCGACGGCTCGTGGTCCTCGGCTTCCTGACCGAGATCGTGCAGAAGACCGGCATCCCGTCCCTGGAGGCGGAGCTGATCGCGGCGATCGAGAGCGAGCTCGCTGAGGGAGAAGACGCATGACAGCGCACAAGGCGCTCAAGCTCAGCGAGATGGAACAGGACACGCCGGTGCGTGTCGTGCTCGAGGACCGCCCCATCGCGGTCGTCCTCGACTCCAACGGCGAGGTCCACGCGATCGGCGACACCTGCACGCACGGCGACATCTCGCTGTCCGAAGGGTTCGTCGAGGGCGAGACGCTGGAGTGCTGGGCCCACGGCTCCGCCTTCTCGCTGCGCACCGGGCGTCCGCTGAACCTGCCGGCCTACGAGCCGGTCCCTGTCTACGAAGTCACGATCGACGGCGATGACATCCTCATCGATCCGGCCGTGACCAAAGAAGTGAACTGAAGAAGGAAGCCTGACATGTCTGTTCTCGAGATCCGCGACCTCCACGTGACGGTCGAGACGGAAGCCGGCGACACCCCGATCCTCAACGGCGTGACCCTCACCATCCGCACCGGTGAGACGCACGCGATCATGGGTCCCAACGGCTCGGGCAAGTCGACCCTCGCCTACACGATCGCCGGTCACCCCAAGTACACCGTCACGAGCGGGACGATCACGCTCGACGGCGAGGATGTCCTGGCGATGTCGGTCGACGAGCGCGCGCGGGCCGGCCTGTTCCTGGCCATGCAGTACCCCGTCGAGATCCCCGGCGTGACGGTGACGAACTTCCTCCGGACCGCCAAGACGGCGATCGACGGCGAGGCGCCGGCGATCCGCACCTGGACCAAGGACGTCAAGGGCGCCATGAAGAACCTGCGCATGGACTCCAAGTTCGCGCAGCGCAACGTGAACGAGGGATTCTCCGGCGGCGAGAAGAAGCGCCACGAGATCCTGCAGCTCGAACTGCTCAAGCCCGCCATCGCGGTCCTCGACGAGACCGACTCGGGTCTGGACGTCGACGCGCTGAAGGTCGTGTCGGAGGGCGTCAACCGCGCCAAGTCCGAGACGAACCTCGGCGTGCTCCTGATCACCCACTACACGCGCATCCTCCGCTACATCACGCCGGACTTCGTGCACGTCATGGTGGATGGCCGAATCGCCGAAGAAGGCGGCTCCGAGCTCGCCGACCGGCTCGAGGACGAGGGCTACGACCGCTATCTCGCCCCGGCCGTCGACGCCGAGGGCTAGGATCGAGCCATGTCGGAGACACTCACTCCCGAGAAGTACGACGAGGTCACCGAGGCGCTCAAGGACGTCATGGACCCCGAGCTGGGGATCAACGTCGTCGACCTCGGCCTCATCTACGACCTCGGCTGGGACGAGGAGAACGACGCGCTGGTCATCCACATGACGCTCACGTCGGCCGGCTGCCCGCTGACCGACGTGCTCGAGGAGCAGACGGCGCAGTCGCTGGACGGCGTCGTGGAGCAGTTCCGCATCAACTGGGTGTGGATGCCGCCGTGGGGACCGGAGCGGATCACCGACGACGGACGCGACATGATGCGCGCCCTCGGCTTCGCGATCTGAGCCCCGTCCGGCGCCGCTGGTGCCGCGTGCCACTCGCGTGGTGGTGTGCATGTGCGCGCATCGAGATCGCCTTTTTCTCTGTCGCCGTGCCGAGACCGGGTGTACGGTTCGTTCACCGTCGCACCTGACGACGGGCTGGGGGACACTTGGGGGCCACGATGCTCAAGGGTCGGTACAGGGACGCGGGTTCCGCGCCGGTGTGGCGCGGTGCCGTGCTGGCGGCCGCGCTGCTGGTGGGCATCGGGGTGCCGGGGTCGTCCGCACACGCGGCAGGCGAGCAGTCCGTCGCGGAATGGACGGTGGACTACGAGGCGACGTGGGCGCAGACCCTGACGCAGTCCGACGGCACGACCCGTGAGCGCACGGCCCTCACGGACCTGTGGCTCGACTGCACACCGGCGGCCTGCATCCATTGGCTCGGGCCTGACGACGTGCTGGAGATACCCCGGGGGACGACCCGGGCCGAAGCGAGCCGGCCGACCACCGGTGGCGTGTGCGACTCCGATTTCGAGCAGGGCGGCACGACCCTGATCGAGGTGTCCGGCGCGTCGATCAGGGTGGTGCGCGACCGGCCGCTCGTCGCGGGCGCCGACTGCGGCGCTTACATGCAGCTGGAGTACCCCGCGGAGCATTCCGTGCTGACCGGGACCTGGCTCTCCGGAGATCTGTGCACGCTCCACGATGAGCCCTGTGCGAGCGCCGGGGACCCGGGGACAGCGGCCGGGGACGACCAGTGGCTCGTCTCGTTCGACGGCCGGGCGCAGTTCGCGCAGACCGGGCCCGACGGCCCCACCGTGCCGAACGACTATGACGAGACGGTGACGCTGGTCTGCGGCGTCACGGAGTGCGTCTACACGAATGCGCACCCGTTCTTCCCCGCCTATCGCATCGTGCTGTCGGCGCAGAGTCCCTCGGGGAGCGCATCGTGGGACGAATCGGGCGATCTGTGCGCGGGAACGAGACAGGGCGCGGGGGAGGCGACCGCGACGCTCGCCGAGACGACGCTGACGGTGGTGACCCGGGTGGCCGCCTCCGGATGGCAGGACTGCCCGGGAGGCCGCGAGTACGGGTTCGCCCAGGAGCTGACCGTCGTCGCCGAGTGGACCGACGGCGACCCGTGCGTGTGGCGCGGGGAGGGGTGCGCGATCGCGCAGCCGGGCGGCACGGACGCGGGCGAGGCCGCGCCGCGGTCGTCCGGGCTGGCATCGGGCGACCCGGCTGCGCCGAGCGTCCTGTCCACGCTGGTCACCCCCGCCGAGGCCGGCACGGCACCGGCGCAGCTGGCTCTGGCGGCCCTGATCACGGTGATCCTCGTGCTGCTGATGTCGTTCCCGACGTCGCTGATGAATCGTGCGGTGGATGCCGGTTCGGATCGGCTGTCGGCGTGGGCGAAGCGGCGGCGGGAACGGCGCACGCCGTCCCACGGCGATGCCGCGGGCGGCGTCGCCGGTGCCGCCTCTGCGGGAGAGACGCGGCGCTGGACGTCGTCATGGTGGTGGGCTGCGGTGGGACTGCTGGCCGCGGCGGTGATCTCGTCGTTCGTGGATCCGGAGTTCGGTCTCAATCCGGGCTCGGCTCGGGTGTTCGTGTCGATCGCGGTCGGGTTCGCGGCTGACATCGTGCTGGGGTGGGTGCTGGTCATCTGGGTGATGAAGCGGACGCTGCCGCAGGCGACGCACTCGTTCGCGTTCCAGCCGCTGTCGCTGCTGATCGTGGTCGGCGCGGTGGTGTTCACGCGGGTGACCGGCTTCGAGCCGGGCATCGTCTTCGGCCTCGTCGCCGGTGTCGGCTTCGCGGGGATCACGGGGCGGGCCGCGCGCGCCGGCTCGGCGCTGACCGGGCTCGGTTTCGCCTTCGGGCTCGCGGTGGTGGCCTGGTTCGCGTACGGCTCGGTCGCCTCGCTGTCGGGGACGTCGCTGGCGGCCACCCTGTTCGTCGAGACGCTCGCCTCGACGGTGATCGGGGGGATCGTGGGGGTGCCGCTGGCGCTGATCCCGGTACGAGGACTGGCCGGTCATCGGGTGTGGGAGTGGAACCGCCGGGTATGGGCCGCGTGCTACGCGGTGGGGCTGTTCGCGTTCTTCGTCGTACTGATGCCGATGCCGTTCTCCTGGCGCCAGATCGGTGTCGACCTGTGGACGTGGGTCGGCATGTACGTCGCGTACGCGGCGGTCGCCGTGATCGCCTGGCTGATCGCCACCCGGCCCTGGCGCGCCGAGAAGGCGGAGGATGCCCCCGCCGAGACGACCGCCGACGCGGGAGCGGCGTGAGGCGCGTCCCCGGTGTCGCGCGAGATTGCACATCGTTGCCGCACGGCGAGCCGTGGGCGGCGACCCTCGATAGGGTCGGAGGGTGAGCTTCACCCCCCTCGAGACCCTGCCGCTGGAATCGCTGCGCCGTCGAAGGAGCACCAAGTGGCGCACGTACCCCGAGGATGTCATCCCGATGTTCGTCGCCGAGACGGACTTCGCCCTCGCCGAGCCGATCACGGCGGTCCTGGCCGACGCCGTCGCCAACGGCGACACAGGCTACACGCCGCCGGATCCTGGAGTGCGGGGTGCGTTCGCCGCCTATGCGCAACGACGCTTCGGGTGGGAGGTCGACCCCGCACGCGTGCGCTCGACCGGTGACGTGATGATGGGCGTGGTCGAGCTGCTCCGCGCCACGATCGAGCCCGGCGCGCGCGTGGTCATCGCCCCGCCGGTGTACCCGCCGTTCTCGATGTGCATCCCCGAAGCGGGGGGCGTCGTCGAGGAGGTGCCGCTCGTCGACACGGGTGACGCGTGGGAACTGGACCTCCTGGGCATCGAGGCGGCCCTGGCCGGCGGTGCGCGCGCGGTGCTGCTGTGCAATCCGCACAACCCCACCGGCACGGTCCACTCGCGTGAGAGCCTCGCCGCCCTCGCCGATCTTGCGAAGGGCTTCGGCGCGGTCGTCATCAGCGACGAGATCCACGCGCCACTCGTCCATCCGGGCGCCGAGTTCACCCCGTTCCTGGCGGCCTCGCCCGTGGCGGCCGAGATCGGCTACGCGGTCACGAGCGCATCGAAGGCGTACAACCTGGCCGGACTCAAGTGCGCGCTGATGGTGTCGGCGTCCGACGAGACGACCGCGGTGATCCGTGGCCTGTGGCCGGAGGTCGAGTGGCGCACCGGGCTCTTCGGCGCACTCGCCGCCGTCGCCGCGTTCGCCCCGGAGTCCGATCTCTGGCTCGAGCGCATGAAGGCCACGCTCGACGGCAACCGGCACCTCCTGGCCGACCTGCTGGCCGAGCACCTTCCGCGCGCCCGCTACCGGGTGCCGGATGCCGGCTACCTCGCCTGGATCGATGTGTCCGCCTACGGGTGGGGGGACGATCCGGCCCGACGCATCAGGACCGAGGCGAAGGTGGCGCTGCACCACGGACCGCTGTTCGGCCCGCAGGGCAGGGGACACGTCCGCCTGAACTTCGGCTGTTCCCCCGCGGTGCTCCGCGATGCCGTCGGGCGGATCGGGGCGATGGCGCGCGCGTGACCGCTCCGCACGAGGGCGTATGGCACTCCCGCTACGTGTGGGTGACGATCGGCGCCGTCGCGATGATCTTCCTCGCGGCCACCCAGGCTCTCGCTGTGACGACCGTCATGCCGGTCGTCAGCGACGACCTCGACGGGGCGGCCCTGTATGCCGTCGCCTTCTCGGGCACCCTCGCCACGAGCGTGATCGGAATGGTCGCCGTCGGCGCCTGGTGCGACCGGACCGATCCCGTGCTTCCGCTCGCCTCGGCGGTCGCGCTGTTCGTGGGCGGGCTCGTCCTGGCCGGAGCGGCCCCCACGATGGAGGTGCTCGTGGTCGGGCGCCTGCTGCAGGGGCTCGGCACCGGCGGACAGACGGTCGCCCTCTACGTCGTGGTGGCGCGCGTGTATCCCGCGCCGCTGCACGGCCGGGTGTTCGCCGCGTTCTCGGCCGCATGGGTGGTGCCTTCGCTCGTCGGGCCGTTCCTCGCCGGCGCGGTCGCCGAGCACGTGCACTGGCGCTGGGTGTTCCTCGGCGTCGCCGCGCTCACGCTCCTCGCGTTCACGCTGGTCTTCCTGCGCCTGCGCGGGATGCCGTTGGCAACCGACCAGCCGTCACGCGCGCCCGTCCTGCGGCGACTGGCCCTCGCGTGCGCCGTCGCGACCGGGTGCCTGGCACTGGGTCTCGCCGGCTCGGCGGGCGGGTACGCGCTGCCGGTGGTCGCGGCATCCGCCCTGATCATCGTGCTCGCGGCGCGTCCGCTGCTGCCGCGGGGGACACTGCGGGTGCGGCGCGGCCTGCCGAGCGTCGTCCTCATGCGCGGGCTCATCGCCGGCGCACTGTTCGGCGCCGAGGTGTACATCCCGTACCTGCTCATCGACGAGTACGGCTTCTCGCCGATGTGGGCGGGCCTCGGTCTCACCGCCGCGGCGCTGAGCTGGGCGGCCGGCGCCGAGGTGCAGGGACGGGTGGGGGAGCGCCTGGGCAGCACGCGCATCTCCCTCATCGGGGTCGCCCTCCTTGCCGCGGCGTGCCTCATCGCGACCGTCACGGCGGCGCTGCAGCTGAGTCCCGTCGTCGTGATCGCGGGCTGGGCGCTCGCGGGCGGCGGCATGGGGCTCATGTACCCGCGGCTCACGGTGCTCACCCTCGCGTACTCCTCACCGGGCAACCAGGGCTTCAACTCCTCCGCGCTGTCGATCGCCGACTCGGCCGGGTCCGCGGCCACCATCGCGGGGATGGGCCTGGTCTTCGTCGCGCTGGCGGGCACGGGCGCGGCGTTCCCGGCCGTCTTCGCCGTGGCGACGGGCCTCGCGCTGCTCGCCCTGGTCCCCGGCCTGCGGCTGGGCGACCCCCGCGCGGCGACCGCTAGTTCTCCGCCCGGCCGAGCCGCCAGTACCCCATGAACGCGATCGCGCGCCGATCCACGCCCTGCTCCGACACCAGGTGACGGCGCAGCGCCTTGATCGCGCCGGCTTCGCCGGCCAGCCAGGAGTACAGCGGGGCGCTCTTGAGCGCGGCACCGCCCTTGGCCGTCCGCGGCACCTCCCACAGAATGCCGTCGTCGATGTCGATCTCCTCGACCTCGGCCCCGCGTCCGGTGGGCGCCAGTTCCTGCGCCGCGGCCTCGACGGCCGCGACCAGGTGCGCGTGCCGGCCGCCGTCGCCGTCGCGCGCGGTCACCCGGTACGAGAACCCCGGGTGGCGGGGAAGGTAGCCGATGTCGTCCGGGTGCGGCACCTCGAGCACGACGACGCCACGCGCCTCCGCGGGCAGCTGCTCGAGGATCACCGCGATGGCGGGGGCGGCCGTCTCATCGCCGGCCAGCAGGATCTGCTCGCTGCGGGCGGGCGGCACGAAGTCGATGCCGTAGCTCACGCCCGTGTGCGCCGTGGTCGGTCCCCAGATCAGCAGCTCGTCGCCCACCCGGGCGCGCGCGATCCACGCCGACGCGGGACCGAGCACATCGTGGGCGACCATGTCGATGTCGACCTCGCGCTGCGCGGTGCGCACGTACCGGGTCGTGTAGGTGCGAAAGGGTGGGCGCGCATCCTCGGGCAGCTCGCGCCACTGCGTGTACCAGTCCTCGCCGGAGGGCATCGCGTCCAAGCCGACCGTGGCGGTCGGGAAGACGACCTTGATGCGCTGATCGAAGCCGGGATCGCCGTACGCGGCGAGATCCTCGCCCGCCAGCGTGAATCGCCGGAAGCTGGGCGTCAGATCGGTGATCGCACGGACGCGGGCGCGAAAGAAGCCGCTCGTCGGCGGGGTCGCGGTCATGAGGGGATCTCTCCGGTCTGGGTGGGGGTCAGGACGCGGTGGCGGCCGCGGGGGAGCACGAGCGGGGTGCCCGAGACGGGGTCGGGGATGACGAGACTGTCCAGCTGGAACACCTCGCGGATGAGATCGCTCGTCATCACCTCCGCGGGAGGTCCACCGGCGACGATGCGGCCGTCGCGGAGCGCGACGAGGTGGTCGGCGTAGCGGGCCGCGAGATTCATGTCGTGCAGCACCATCACGATCGTCGTGCCCCGCTCGTGGTTCAGGTCGCGGAGCAGATCGAGGATCTCCACCTGGTGAGCGACGTCGAGGAAGGTGGTCGGCTCGTCGAGCAGGAGGATGTCGGTCTCCTGCGCGAGCGCCATGGCGATCCACACGCGCTGGCGCTGCCCGCCGGACAGCTCGTCGACGGCGCGGTCGGCCAGATCGGCGATGCCCGTCGCGGCGAGCGACTCGGCGACGATGCGGTAGTCGTGTTCGCTCCAGCGGGCGAGGAGCCGCTGGTGCGGGTGCCGCCCGCGTCCCACCAGGTCGGCGACGGCGATGCCCTCGGGTGCGGTCGGCCCCTGCGGCAGAAGTCCGAGCGTGCGTGCGACCTGCTTGCCGGGAAGCCGGTGCAGCTCCTTGCCGTCCAGGATGATCCGACCGGCGCGTGGGGCGAGCAGGCGGGCGAGGGCGCGCAGCAGGGTGGACTTGCCGCATCCGTTCGCGCCGACGATGGCCGTCACCGCCCCGGGAGGAAGCTGCAGGTCGAGGCCCTCGACGATCGTCCGATCGCCGTAGGCGAGCGTGAGCGACTGGGCCGACAGGCTGTGGGACGCGGTCATAGCGTGCCTCCGGAACGGTTCGTCCTGACCAGCAGGAAGATCAGGTAGGGCGCGCCGAGCACTCCGGTGACCACACCCACGGGATAACGGCTGGCGAACGCGTACTGGCCGACGAAGTCGGCCGCGAGGACCAGGAGCGCTCCGACCAGCCCGGCCGGCACGAGCAGCGTGGCGCTCGGACCGACCAGCCGGGCGGCGATCGGACCGGCCATGAACGCGACGAAGGCGATCGGCCCGGCGGCCGCCGTCGCGAAGGCGAGCAGCACGACCGCCCCGACGATCAGCAGGAGGCGGGTGCGCTCGACGCGCACGCCCAGCGCGGCGGCGGAGTCGTCGCCCAGTCGCAGGACGCCGAGGCTGCGGTGCTGGACGAGCAGGAGCGGGACGAGCACGAGGCAGGCCAGGGCCAGGGGCGTGACCGTCGACCAGGACGCGCCGTTGACGCTCCCGGTGATCCACCGCATGGCCGCCTGCAGGTCCCACGCGGCGGCGCGGGAGAGGACGTAGGTGACGACGCTGTTGAGCATCGCGGCGATCCCGATGCCGATGAGGATCAGGCGCGTCCCGGCGAATCCGCCGCGGATCGACAGCAGGTAGATCGCGAGCGCGGCGGTCAGCGCGCCGGCGACGGCGAGGACCGAGACCATGCCGTCCGTGGCGGAGAGCACGACGATGCCGAAGACGGCGGCAGCGCTCGCGCCCGAGCTGATGCCGATGATGTCGGGGGAGGCGAGCGGATTGCGCAGCATCGTCTGGAACGTCACACCGGCCATGCCGAACGCGGTCCCGGCCAGCAGCGCGGTCACGGCGCGCGGCAGCCGCAGCTCGCCGACCGAGAACGAGGCGCCCGGGATCGTCTCGCCGAGGATCACGCGCGCGACCTCGGCCGGCGTGTAGAAGGTGCTGCCGACCATGAGGCTCACGGCGAATACGGCGGCGACCAGGGCGGCGAGCGCGGCCGTGACGATCGCACGATGCCGGCTACGCGCTCGCCGGCCGCGGAGGACGGTGTCGACGGTCACAGCTCACGCACCCGCTGGCGTCGGACGATCCAGATGAAGAAAGGGGCGCCGATGAGCGCCGTCACGATCCCGACCTCGACCTCGGCGGGACGGGCGACCAGACGCCCCACGACATCCCCGGCGACGAGCAGCGCCGCGCCGGCGAGGGCGGTGAACGGGAGCAGCCAGCGATGATCGGTGCCGACGAGAAGCCGGCACAGGTGGGGGATGACCAGGCCTACGAAGCCGATCGGACCGGCGACCGCGGTCGCGGCGCCGCAGAGGACCACGGCGCCGGCCGACGCGACGATGCGGGTGCGTCCGACGTTCTCGCCGAGGCTCGCGGCGAGGTCATCCCCGAGGGCGAGCGAGTTCATGCCGCGTGCGCAGACGAGGCACACCAGGGCTCCGCCGGCCAGAACGGGGGCCACGACGCCGATGCGATCCCACGTCGCCCCGCCGACGCCGCCGATCTGCCAGAACCGGAACGTCTCCATGACATCGACCCGGGGCAGCAGCACGGCGCTCACGAGTGAGAGCAGCGCGGCCGAGGTCGCGGCGCCCGCCAGCGCGAGTTTGAGGGGCGTGGCGCCGCCGCTGCCGAGCGAGCCGATCGCGTACACGAAGACGGCGGCGACGGCCGATCCGGTGATCGCGAGGCCCATCGTCGCGTACGGGTGGGTGAGCCCGAAGAACGCGATGCCGCAGACGACGGCGAGGGCGGCGCCTCCGGAGACGCCGAGGATGCCGGGATCGGCGAGCGGATTGCGGGTGACGGCCTGCATCGTCGCTCCGGACAGCGCGAGGGCGGCGCCGACGAGGATCGCGAGGACCGTCCGCGGAATGCGCGCCGCGACGGCCGCCTGGGGGATGGCGCTCGTGTCGCCGGCCATGCCCGCCAGGACATCGGCCACGGACACGTCACGCACGCCGAAGGCGAGCGAGGCGACGCACAGGCCGGCCAGCGCGACCAGGGCGATCGACAGCCACGTCAGACGCGCCGCTGCCGGGCGACGCAGCGAGGCGACGTCCGGCAGCGGCGCCCGGAGCGTGGTCGTGCTCACTCCGTCCCGGTGACCGCGGCGCCCAGCAGGGCGAAGTACTCGTCGATGCCCCAGCCGATGGACAGCGGCGAGGGGTTGGCCGAGGCCGCCAGCGGCGTGTTGTTCTGCAGGACGGCGATGCGGCCCTCGGCGATCGCGGGGATCTGTGAGAGGAGCGGGTCGGCCTGCAGCGCGGCGACGATGGCGCCGTCGGCCTCGCCGTAGGTGACGAACACGTCGACGTCGGCGAAGCGGTCGGCCTGCTCGGCGCTCACCGTCGTGTAGAACTCCTCGGTCTTCGCGCTCTCCTCCGTCACGACGGTCGGAGCGGGCATCCCGAGGCTCTCGAGGAAGCCCGGACGGGTGTCGTGGCTCGTGTAGAAGCCGATCTGGCTCAGGTCGGCAGGGTCCAGGTAGGAGAACAGCACGGTGGCGCCGGCGAGCCCCTCCTGCGCGTCGAGCGCGGACCGCACCTGTCCGCGGAGGTCCTCGACGAGGGCGTCGCCCTCGTCGGCCAGACCGATCGCTGTCGCGTTGAGGCGGATCATGTCCTCGTAGGAGGTGCCCCAGGGCACGTCGGGGTAGGCGACGACGGGGGCGATCTTCGAGAGCATGTCGTAGTCGTCCCGGCTCAGGCCTGAGTACGCCGCCAGGATCACGTCCGGCCGCGTGTCGGCGATCTGGTCGAATGGAATGCCGTCGGTCTCGTCGAACAGGACCGGGGTGTCGGCTCCGAGCGCGGTCAGCCGGTCTTCGACCCAGGGGAGTACGCCGTCGCCGTCGTCGTCGCCCCAGGTGGCCTTGCTCATGCCGACCGGGACGATGCCCAGGGCGAGGGGCACTTCGTGGTTGGCCCACGCGACCGTCGCGATGCGCTCAGGCTGAGCCGGGATCGTCGTGGTGCCGTAGACGTGCTCGACGCTGACGGGGAACGTCGCGGCGGTGGCGCCGGCGCCCGCGGTGGGCTCGGCGGCAGGCGGTGTGCTGGCGGTGGCGCAGCCGGAGAGGACCAGGACGGCTGCGGCCGCGACGGCGGCGGCGAGACGGATGCGGGGCACGGGGGACCTCCGGGAAGAGTTCGGGGTAAGGGCAGGCTTACTTTACTTCCGCGGGGTCGGATTGCGCGAGTCGACTGCAGTTGGACTGAAGGTACGCCGAAGGCCCCGAGCCGTAGCCCGGGGCCTTCGCGGGGTGCGGTCGGCCGCTCAGCGGCGCGTGCGCCGGTCCACGGCGCGGACGACGAGCCACGCGCCGGGGACGAGGAGCGCCGCGAAGCCGGCCTTGATCAGGCCCGGGACGATGAACCCCGCGACCCCGGCCTCCCAGATCAGCGCCGGGGTGACGGCGAGACCGCTCACCGTGGCGAGGATCAGCGCCATGTACGGCAGGCCGATCAGGAACGGGACGATCGACGCGGCGACGAACCCGGCGAAGGCGAGCCACGGCTTGCGGTCCCACGCGCGCTCGGCGAACCAGCCGGCCAGGAACGCCGCCGGGATGAAGCCGAGGATGAAGCCGAACGAGGGCGACAGCACGTAGGCGGGGCCCGCGAGCGGGCCGGCGAAGATGGGGGCGCCGGCGAGTCCGAGCAGCATGTACGAGGTCAGGGCGGCGGCACCGCGACGTGCGCCGAGCGCGGCGCCCACGACGATGACGCCGAGGGTCTGACCGGTGATCGGCACGGGGCCGATCCAGAACGACACCTTGGCGAGCAGCGCGACCAGCGCGACCCCGGCGAGGACGAGGGAGGCGTCGACGGCGAAGGCGCGGGCACGGTGGGAGGGCCGGGCGATGAGATCGGCGAGCACGGGACGGCTCGTGGCGGTGAGGGACATGCGGTCTCCTTGGGCATCGAAGGCAGGACGTGCGTCGCGACTCATCCTATGGCGGCTCCCGAGCGCGACCCGTGCGCGCTGACGGACAACGAAACACGCGATTCGTGTCAGATGATCTCCGGATGTCGGCGCGCGACGTCGTTCCGGCCGGGCGGCTGCGATCCGGCGCCGTATACTGGGAGGCTGGCCGATCGGCCGCCCTCCCACCCGAAGACCCCGAAGAACGGACGTCCGCTGTGCTCGCCGTGCACGACCTCGAGATCCGCGTGGGTGCGCGCACCCTCATGTCGGAGGTCTCCTTCCGCGTCTCGGACGGCGACAAGATCGGACTCGTCGGCCGCAACGGCGCCGGCAAGACCACGCTGACGAAGGTCCTTGCGGGTGACCTGCTCCCCGCCGACGGCAAGGTCGAGCGGAGCGGCGAGATCGGCTACCTGCCTCAGGATCCGCGCTCGGGCGACCCCGAGATGCTCGCGCGCACGCGCATCCTCGATGCCCGCGGGCTCGGGACGCTCGCCCTCGGCATGCAGGAGGCGTCGCTGCGCATGGCAGACGACGACCCCGCCGTCGCGGCGAAGGCGATGAAGCGCTACGGGAGCCTCACGGAGCGCTTCGAAGCCCTCGGCGGGTACGCGGCCGAGGCCGAGGCGGCCTCGATCGCCCATAACCTGTCGCTGCCCGACCGGATCCTGAACCAGCCGCTGAAGACCCTCTCGGGCGGCCAGCGCCGACGGATCGAACTGGCGCGCATCCTGTTCTCGGACGCGCAGACCATGATCCTCGACGAGCCGACGAACCACCTCGACGCCGACAGCGTCGTGTGGCTGCGCGAGTTCCTCAAGGGCTACAAGGGCGGCCTCATCGTCATCAGCCACGATGTCGAGCTCGTCGGCGAGACCGTCAACCGCGTCTTCTACCTCGACGCCATGCGCCAGGTCATCGACGTCTACAACATGAACTGGAAGAACTACCTGCGCCAGCGGGTGGCCGATGAGGAGCGTCGCAAGAAGGAGCGCGTCAACGTCGAGAAGAAGGCGACCGCGCTGCAGCTGCAGGCGGCCCGGTTCGGCGCGAAGGCGTCGAAGGCCGCCGCCGCGCACCAGATGGTCGCGCGCGCCGAGAAGATGCTCGCCGGACTGGACGAGGTGCGCCAGGAGGACCGCGTCGCCAAGCTCCGGTTCCCGAAGCCCGCCGCGTGCGGCAAGACGCCGCTCATGGCGAAGAACCTGTCGAAGTCGTACGGGTCGCTCGAGATCTTCACCGATGTCGACCTCGCGATCGACCGGGGATCGAAGGTCGTCGTCCTCGGTCTGAACGGTGCCGGCAAGACGACCCTGCTGCGCATCCTCGCCGGCGTCGACGCCCCCGACACCGGCGGAATCGACCCCGGTCACGGGCTGAAGATCGGGTACTACGCGCAGGAGCACGAGAACCTCGATGTCTCGCGCTCGGTGCTGGACAACATGATGTCGGCGGCGCCGGACATCACCCAGGTCGAGGCGCGCAAGGTGCTCGGCTCGTTCCTGTTCACCGGTGACGACGTCCTCAAGCCCGCCGGAGTGCTCTCGGGCGGCGAGAAGACACGGCTGTCGCTGGCGACGCTCGTCGTCTCGAGCGCGAACGTGCTCCTGCTCGACGAGCCGACGAACAACCTCGACCCCGCCTCTCGTGAGGAGATCCTCGGGGCGCTCGCGCACTACGAGGGCGCCGTCGTCCTCGTCTCGCACGACGAGGGAGCGGTGCAGGCGCTGAACCCCGAGCGGGTGCTGATCCTGCCCGACGGCGTGGAGGACATCTGGGGCCGCGACTACATCGACCTGATCACGCTGGCGTGACCACTCCGGCGTGAGGCGTGCGCGCCGGCTCTCAGCGCGCTGAGGCGTCGAGGAGGGCGTCTTCCTCGTCGGCGTCGCGATCGCGACGCCGGGTCGGCCGCACGGCCGGAGCGGACGCCGTGGCCTTCGCCTCCCCGGCATCCGTCGCCTCTTCGCGCCGATGGTGCCGCTCGGTGCGGATCATGTACCAGAGGAACGCGAAGCCCATCACGGCGAAGAGGATCCACTGGATCGCGTACGACAGGTGCGGGCCGGGATCATCCGACGGGTCCGTCAGCGCATGCGGGCGCGTCGCCGGCGCGGGATCCTCGGAGACCATGAGTCCGTACGCCGTCGTCAGCACGTCCTGCTCGGCCGCGAGGGTCTCGGCGATGAGCGGCAGGTGGATGGTCGGCACCTGGCCCTCGGGCGCCGTGCGCCCCGCCCGCGGGAGCGGCTCGCCCGGCTGCAGGCGCGCGACGACCGTCACCTGACCCGGCGGGGCGGGGGGGATCTCGTCGGGCTCGGGCCGGTGCTCGCCCGGCGGCACCCAGCCCCGGTCGACGACGACGATCCGGCCCTCGTCGGTGCGGAAGGGCACGAGCACTTCGAACGCGCTCGTCCCGCCGCGGGGGCGGTTGCGCACCAGCAGCTGATCGCCGGACAGGTACTCGCCGACGAGGAGGACGGGGCGCCACTGGTCGCCGGGGTCGAACGCGTCGTCGTCGCCGATGAGGTCGGCCAGCGGTACCGGCGCGGCATCGTAGTTGGCGGCGATGAGGGCGAGCTGCTCATCCCGTTCGGCGCCGCGGGCGAACTGCCAGTGCGAGAGGAAGCCGCAGGCGACCGCGAAGGCGACCGCGAAGGCGATGTAGCCCGCCCAGCGGACGGCGGGACGAGCGGTCATGAGGCATCCGCCGGGTCGAACGCGACCACCTCGACGGGGAAGTCGCGGGCCGCGAGGTACTCACGCAGGTAGTCGACGTGCTCACTGCACGCCGTCCACACCTTGCGGCGCTCCGGGCCGTGGATGCGGGGATTGCGCCAGCGCACCTGCCACTGCGCCACGGCGCGGCATCCCGCTCGCGAGCAGATGACCTCGGTCATGACCCACCCGGCGGCGACTCGTCCGACTCGCGGAGGCGGATGACGGTCGGCGGCGTCTCGGGCGCGGCCGGGTCGGGCGTCGCCGGCAGCTGCCGCAGGGGCGTCTCGGCGGCCGCAGAACGGGTGTCGGAGGTCACGTTGGCCACCACGACGGCCAGGTAGGGGAGGACGATGGCCCCGACGGCCAGCACGCCGGTGTGCCAGCCGTACGGCGCGATCACGACCATGAGCACGAAGCACGCCACGCGCACGCTCATCATGAAGAAGTACTTCGTCATGCGGGCGCTGGCCTCGTCCCGCGGAGCACGCGGGAGCGAGGTCGCCGACGGGGGCTGGTGGTGGATTCTCACGGTGCTTCCAGCGTACGCCGGTGCACCGTGCCCTGGGTTCGCTCGAGCGTCGCTGTGTCGTCGCTGTGGCGTCGCTGTGGCCGCGTTCAGGAGTAGCGGACGCCGTTGGCCGTGGCCGCCAGGATGCCGAAGAGGATGATCCCGCCGATCAGGACGGTGAAGGCCACGCCGATCCAGCCGAGGATGACACCCGTGAGCGCCATGCCGCGTCCCTTCTCGCCGGTCTTCCCGATCTGACCGAGGGAGATGTGTCCCATGATGGCGCCCGCGAGCGAGCCGATGAAGGGGAGGATCCAGATCGCGCCGAGGATCGCCGCGATCATCGCGATGATCGAGAGCGTGTTCGTCGGCTGGACCGGGGCATAGCCCCCGTAGCCGTACGGCGCGCCCTGTGGTGCGGCCGGGTACGCCGGCGGCTGGTACGCGCCGGGCGCGCTCGCATACGGCGGGGATGCCGGTGCGCCGTATGCCGGAGGAGCCGTGTACGGGGGCGGGGTGGGCGGCGTCGCGCCGTTCGCGCCATCGGACGGCGGGGGAGTCAGGTTGCTCACGGTCATCTCCTTCAGGCGTGGACCCGTCCAGCCTACCGGCGGGCGCACGGGCGGCGACTAGGCTGGGGCGCGTTCTTCCCGCCCGGGGCCGAGTCCGGCGCCCACCCGACCCTCAGGAGCAGCCATGTCCAGCGACCGCGTCGTCCTCGTCACCGGCGGAAACCGCGGCATCGGCCGCGCGATCGCCGAGCGCTTCGTCGCCGCCGGCTACAGGGTGGCCGTGACCGCACGTTCCGGCGAGGGTCCCGAAGGCACGCTCACCGTCCGCGCCGATGTCACCGACGCCGCCGCCCTCGACGCCGCCTACACCGAGGTGGAGCAGCAGCTCGGACCCGTCGAGGTGGTCGTGGCCAATGCGGGCATCACGAAGGACACGCTGCTGCTGCGCATGAGTGAGGACGATTTCGACTCGGTCATCGCGACGAACCTGGGCGGCACCTTCCGCGTGGTCAAGCGCGCGGCGAAGGGGATGCTGCGGGCGCGGTGGGGCCGCGTCATCCTCATCTCGAGCGTCGTGGGACTCTACGGCTCGGCCGGCCAGATCAACTACTCGTCGTCCAAGAGCGCCCTCGTCGGCTTCGCGCGGTCGCTCACCCGCGAGCTCGGCGCGCGCGGCATCACGGCGAACGTGGTCGCCCCCGGGTTCATCGAGACCGACATGACGGCAGCCCTCCCCGACGACACACAGGCCGAGTACCGCAAGAGCATCCCCGCCGGCCGCTTCGGCGCTGCGGACGAGGTCGCCGGCGTCGTGGCGTGGCTCGCCTCCGACGATGCCGCCTACATCTCGGGCGCCGTGATCCCCGTCGACGGCGGCCTCGGCATGGGGCACTGATCCCGGGTCAGTTCGGCTCGCCGATTCAGCCCGGCGCTCTGAATCAGCCCAGCGCTCTGAGTCAGCACAGCGCGGTGACGAGGGCGTCGGCGAGGCGCGCAGGCTGGGTGAACTGCGGCCAGTGCGCCGTGTCGAGCCGGACCACCTCGGCGTCCGCGATCGCCGCGAACTCGGTGCCGTACGGTCCCCATTGAGCCACGGCGCTGCGGAACGCCTGCTCGTCCATCGCACCCATCAGCAGAGTGACGGGGACGCGGAATCGCCGCTCGTCGCGCAGCGCGATCGGGTCGGTGGGCACTCGCACGGGCACGCTGCGCGTCCGCGGCGCGGTGGCGGCGCGGGTCGCGGCGTCGAGGTCGTGCACGTCCTCGTCGTCGAAGAACTCCCAGCCCGGGAACGGGACGACCCCGTCCACGACGGGGAACTCCGAGATCTGACCGCCGTCGAACGGCGGGATCGTGTCGACGAACACGACGCGCACGATCCGGTCGGGCCGTGCGTCCACGGCACCCCACGCGACGTTGCCGCCGCCGCTGTGGCCGACGAGCGCGACCGGCCCCGGGGTCGCGTCGATCTCGGCGACGACGGCAGCGACCCAGTCGGCGATGCCGATCGGCGCGCTTTCGGATGCCGGTTCGCCCACGCCCGGAAAAGTCAGGGCACGGGGGTTGTGCCCGGCGTCACGCAGCGCGGGGACGATGTCGTCCCACGACGACGCGTCGAGCCAGAGTCCGGGAATGAGGATGACGTCCATGCCCGTGAGGCTACGCGTCCCCGCCGACATCCGCGATCAGGGGAGGAGCGGGATGACCTCGCGCAGGTCGACGCGCTCGACGACGAGGTCGGCGCGGGCGCGCACGGCGGGCTTGGCGTTGAAGGCGAGTCCGAGACCGGCGACCGCCATCATGTGCAGATCGTTCGCGCCGTCGCCGATCGCGATCGTGCGAGACAGCGGGACGCCGAGCTCGCGGGCCCACTCGCGGAGCGCGTCGGCCTTGCCGGCGGCGTCCACGATGTCGCCGTCGACGACACCGGACAGCTGCGCGCCGTCGACGGCGAGGCGGTTGGCGCGCCACAGGTCGACGCCGAGGTCGGGGGCGACGGTGTCGAGGATCTCGTGGAAGCCGCCCGACACGACGGCGGCACGCCCGCCGCGGGCATGGATCTCGGCGATGAGCTCGCGCACCCCCGGCGTCGGCTCGATGCGGGCGAGCACGCGCGCGAACGCCGCGACCGGCACGCCGCGCAGCTGCTGCACGCGCGAGCGCAGGCTCGCGGCGAAATCCACGTCGCCGCGCATGGCCGCCTCGGTCGCCTCAGCGACCTCCGCGCCGCGCCCGGCCTCGTCGGCGATGAGCTCGATGACCTCGTTGCGGATCAGGGTGGAATCGGCGTCGAACACGACGAGGAAGCGGGCGTCAGGCACCCCTCCACCGTACCGGCGGCTCACACGGTGACGTGCACGCCCTTGCCGACGACCGTGATGCCCGAGTCGGTCACCGTGAAGCCTCGCGCCAGGTCGCGCTCGCGGTCGACGCCCACGGTCGCCCCGGCGTCGAGCACGACGTTCTTGTCGAGGATCGCGCGGTGCACGCGGGCGCCCGAGCCGACGCTCACATAGTCGAAGAGCACCGAGTCGGTGATCGTCGACCCCCCGCCGGAGAGAGTCCACGGGCCGACGACGCTGCGCTCCAGGTGCGTGCCGGACAGCACCGACCCGAGCGAGACGATCGAGTCGATCGCATTGCCCATCCGGCCCACGCTGTCGCGCACGAACTTCGCGGGCGGCGAGTTGACCGCCTGCGAGTGGATCGGCCACGCCGTGTTGTACAGGTTGAACACCGGCAGCGTGGAGATCAGGTCCATGTGCGCGTCGAAGAACGAGTCGAGCGTTCCCACGTCGCGCCAGTAGTCCCGGTCGCGATCGGTCGATCCCGGCACGTCGTTGCGGATGAAGTCGTAGACGGCGGCCTCACCGCGACCGACGAAGTAGGGGATGATGTCGCCACCCATGTCGTGATTGGACGTGGGCAGCTCGCCGTCGGATTCGACGGCCTCGATGAGCGCATCGGTGTCGAAGATGTAGTTGCCCATCGAGGCGAGCACCTCGTGCGGGCTGTCCGGCAGTCCGGACGGGTTCTGCGGCTTCTCGAGGAACTCGCGGATGGTCGTGCTGTCGGAGGGGTCGACGTCGATGACGCCGAACTGGTTGGCCAGGGAGATCGGCTGACGGATGCCGGCGACCGTGGCCCGCGCGCCGGAGGCGATGTGCGCGTCGAGCATCTGCTGGAAGTCCATCCGGTACACGTGATCGGCGCCGATCACGGCGACGATGTCGGGCTTCTCATCGTGGATGAGGTTGAGGGACTGCAGGATGGCGTCCGCGGAGCCCGAGAACCAGCGCTTGCCCAGGCGCTGCTGGGCCGGCACCGAGGCGACGTACGAGTCGAGCAGAGCCGACATGCGCCAGGTCTGCGACACGTGCCGGTCGAGGCTGTGCGACTTGTACTGCGTCAGCACCACGATCTGCCGCAGCCCCGAGTTGATGAGATTGGAGATCGCGAAGTCGATGAGGCGGTACTGCCCCCCGAACGGCACGGCGGGCTTGGCCCTGTCCACCGTCAGAGGCATGAGTCGCTTGCCCTCGCCCCCGGCGAGAACGATTCCAAAGACCTTCGGCGCTGCAGGCATGGCACCAGACTATGCCGGGTAGGGCGTCTGTACTAGCGTTCGTGACATGCGCGTCGACATCATCTCGAAGGAGTACCCGCCCGAGGTCTACGGCGGTGCAGGCGTACATGTGACCGAGCTCGTCGCGGCGCTTCGAGAGAGCCTCGACGTCCGCGTGCGGGCCTTCGGGGCCGAGCGCGACGAGGCGGGCACGAGCTCCTACGAGGTGCCCGCCGAGCTCGCCGCCGCCAACGCCGCGATCCAGACCCTGGGCACCGATCTCGTCATCGTCGAGGACGTCGCCGGAGCCGATGTCGTCCACAGCCACACCTGGTACGCGAACTTCGCCGGTCATCTCGCCGCGCTGCTGCACGGCATCCCCCATATCGTGACGGCGCACTCGCTCGAACCGCTCCGGCCGTGGAAGGCGGAGCAGCTCGGCGGCGGCTACGCCGTGTCGAGCTACATCGAGAAGACCGCGTACGAGGCGGCTGCCGCCGTGGTCGCCGTCAGCGAGGGGATGCGGCAGGACATCCTGCGCAGCTATCCCGCGCTGGACCCGGACAGGGTCCGCGTCATCTACAACGGGATCGACGTCGAGTCGTGGCGCCCCGTGGAGGATCCGGACCTCCTCGCGCGTCACGGCATCGACCCCGCCCGCCCGTCGGTCGTGTTCGTGGGACGCATCACCCGCCAGAAGGGGCTCCCGTACTTCCTGCGCGCCGCGGCGCGTCTGCCCGAGGACGTCCAGGTGGTCCTGTGCGCGGGAGCGCCGGACACCCCTCAGATCATGGCCGAGGTCGAAGGGCTCGTCCGCGGGCTGCAATCCGAGCGGGACGGCGTGGTGTGGATCGACGAGTTCCTCCAGCGCGACGAGCTGTGCGCGATCCTGACGGCCGCGACGACCTTCGTGTGTCCTTCGGTCTACGAGCCGCTGGGCATCGTGAACCTCGAGGCCATGGCGTGCGGGGCCGCCGTCGTGGGGACGGCGACCGGCGGCATCCCGGAGGTGGTCGTCGACGGCGTGACCGGGCGCCTCGTCCCCATCGAGCAGGTCCAGGACGGCACCGGCACCCCGATCGACCCGGAGCGGTTCGTCGCCGATCTGGCCGCCACGCTCACCGAGGTCGTCTCCGACCCCGAGCGGGCGCGTGCGTACGGCGCCGCGGGGCGCGAGCGGGCGGCCGGTGCGTTCAGCTGGGCGGCGATCGCCGACGCCACGGCGGCGCTGTACCGCGAGGTGGCCGCGTCCGGCCGATAGGCTGGACCCATGCCGCAGGTCCTGGAATTCGCCGACGTCGTCGTCCGCCGCAACGCACGCAACATCGTCGATCGGGTCGATTGGACGGTCACCGACGATCAGCGGTGGGTCATCCTCGGCCCCAACGGCGCCGGCAAGACGACGATCCTCCAGCTCGCGGCGACCCTGATCCACCCCACCTCGGGCGTGGTCACGATCCTCGACGAGCGCCTCGGCCGCACCGACGTGTTCGAGCTGCGCCCCCGCATCGGGTTCGCCTCGTCCGCGATGGCCCGGCGCATCCCGCCCGAGGAGACCGTCCTCGACGTCGTGCTGACGGCCGCCTTCTCGGTGCTCGGCCGCTGGAACGAGGAGTACGAGAGCATCGACGAGCGCCGCGCGCGCCGCGTGCTGGCCGCGTGGAAGCTCGAGCATCTCGCCGAGCGCACGTTCGGCACGCTGTCGGACGGCGAGCAGAAGCGCGTGCAGATCGCGCGCGCCGTGATGACCGATCCCGAGGTGCTGCTGCTGGACGAGCCGACCGCGAGCCTCGACCTCGGCGCGCGCGAGGAGCTGCTCGGCCTGCTCGGCGGGTACGCGCAGGCGCCCACGACGCCGGCGATGATCATGGTCACCCACCATGTCGAGGAGATCCCGGTCGGATTCACCCACGTGCTGCTGCTGCGGGACGGCGGCGTGGTCGCGCAGGGCCCGATCGCCGACGCGCTCACCGCGGAGAACCTCACGGCGACGTTCGGCGCCGAGATCATCCTGTCCGAAGCCGACGGGCGGTTCGCGGCACGCGCCGCGTCCTGATAGAATCGCTCGTTGGTGCGTTCGGGAGATCCGAGCATCCGCACCGCCGACTTCCACGCCCTGGCAAAATCCAGTGCACCACGTGAGGAAACCCATGAAGACCGACATCCACCCCGAGTACCAGGCCGTCGTATTCCGCGACCTGGGCTCCGGCGAGACCTTCCTGACCCGTTCGACGGTGTCCAGCGACAAGACCATCGAGCTCGACGGTGTCACCTACCCCGTCATCGACGTCGAGATCTCGTCCGCGTCGCACCCCTTCTACACGGGCAAGCAGCGCATCATGGACTCGGCCGGTCGCGTCGAGAAGTTCAACCAGCGCTTCAAGAACTTCGGCGGCAGCAAGTAAGCTCCGTCGCCCGAAGGCCCCGCTCCGGCGGGGCCTTCGTCGTCTCCGACGGGGATGCCGGTCGTGGCATGCTGGATCCGTGGACACCGGCACCGAGCTCGCCGACCTGCGTGCCCGGGCGTACGGGCCGGATGCCGTGGGTCTGACCTCGCAGGAGCGCGCCCGGCTGAGTGAGCTCGAAGCGTCGCATCGCGTCGCGAGGCCGCGGACGTCCGACCCGCGACCGGGCGCCGCGCCCGCTTCGCCGCCGGCCCCCGCCGCATCCGCGTCCGCACCGACGGCGACCCTCGTCGATCCGGTGCTCACGGTGGACACCGCCGAGGCGGTCGAGCGCGCGCGGCGTCCTCTGCTGGCGGCGGTCGTCATCCTGGCCGCGCTCGTACCGGCCGTCGCGGTGGGCGGCTACCTCGCCGGGGCGGTGCTGTCCGCGCCCGTGGACACGGCGGCGGCGGAGCCGATGCTGGTCGGCCAGTTCCCGGCCGCGCGGGTGGAGGCCAGCCGCGATCGCGCACTCGACGACCACGCGTGGGACGACGGGGACGTCCGGCTCCTGGGCGGAGCGGAGGGCCATCTCGTGTGGTGGGGGACGACCGACCGGGGCGCGCGGACCTGCGTCGCGGTCGAGGGCGCGTTCGTCGACGTCCTGTCCTCGTGCGAACCGACCGATCAGGTGCGCAGCGACGGGATCGGCCTGGGGATGCATCTCCAGTTCATCGAGGCGCCCGACGCCGACGCCGACATGGACGCTCCCTCTGGGCAGATGACGCTCGCCGTCCAGGCGAACCCGTACGCCGGCACGCTGGTGATCGTGCGCACGGAGCCGCGGGACTAGCGGATCGGCCAGCTGCCGTCCAGGGCGTCCTCGGCGTCCAGGCGACCGATCCGGATGAAGTACTCGGTCAGGCTCTCGGCCTGCGCGCGCGCCCAGCCGATCTGCTGCGTGTGCAGCTCGTGCGCGTCGGCCGGCAGCGCGTACCGCCCGGCGAGCGCCTGCGCGACGCGGCCCGCCGCGACGGCATCGGCGGCGGCGTCGTGCGCGCCCTCCAGCGCCACGGCGTAGTGCGCCGCGACGACCTCGAGTGTGCGCTTGCCCTTGCGGAAGCGGTCGTAGGTCTTGTCGACCACGAGCGGATCGATCACGGGTGCGGGGGAGTCGATGGGGGCGACGCCGTGCCGCAGTGCCTCGTGCTTGAGCAGAGAGAAGTCGAACGGCGCATTGTAGGCCACGACCGGGACGCCGGTATCGAACAGTGCGCGCAGCGCGGCGACGACCTCGGCGACGACCTCGCCGGCGGGGCGTCCCTCCGCGCGGGCGCGTTCGGTCGTGATGCCGTGGACGGCCGTCGCGCCCTCGGGGATCTCGACGCCGGGATCGGCGAGCCATCCCTGCGCGCGCACGACGCCGCCGTCGGCGCCGAGCAGCCCGACGTGTGCCGTGACGATGCGATCGCCGGTGACGTCGACGCCGGTCGTCTCGAGGTCGAAGACGCCGACGGTGTGCGCCCAGCCCGGGAGCGGCGGGAGTGCGGGGACCGGCGTCTCGTCTCGCTGCGCTCGCTCGACGACCGAGGCGGAGAGGTCATCGTCCCAGAGGGGAAGCTGCTCGGGCTGCCGGGTGTCCATGCCTTCGACGGTAGGGCCCCTCGCCGACATCGCCCGGGAGCGGCGCGCAGGACTCGTAGACTCGACGGGTGACAGCCCCGCATCCGTACGCCGCTCGCCTCAGCGGGATCCCCGCCGTCCGGCGGGAGATCGACGTGCTCGGCGGGACGACCGCGTACTGGGAGTACGGCTCCGCGGACGCGGCCACGACGCTGCTGGCCGTCCACGGTTTCCGCGGCGATCATCACGGACTGGAGCCGGTCGTCGCCTACCTCGACGGCATCCGGGTGATCTCGCCCGACCTGCCGGGGTTCGGCGAGACGGCGGCGCTGCCCGGGCGCCGCCACGACCTGGCGGCGTACGCGGAGTGGCTCACGGCCTTCGCGGCCGCCGTCGCGCCCGGTGCGCCGGTCCTGGGTCACTCGTTCGGCTCCATCGTGACCGCGGCGGCCGTGGCCGACGGACTCGACACTCCGCGCGTCGTGCTGGTCAATCCCATCGGCGCCCCCGCGCTCGAGGGTCCGCGCGGCCTGCTCACGCGGCTCGCCGTGCTCTACTACTGGGCCGGTGCGCGCCTGCCGCGCCGTCTGGGCGAGGCGCTGCTGCGCAGCCGGCTCATCGTGCGGGTCATGAGCGTCTCGATGGCCAAGACGAAGGACCGCGCGCTGAGGGCATTCATCCACGACCAGCACGACCGGTACTTCTCCCGCTTCGCCGATCGCGACGTGCTGCACGACGCCTTCGTCGCGTCGGTGTCGCACGATGTGCGTCAGTTCGCCCCCGGCATCGCGCAGCCGACGCTGCTGATCGCCGCGGATCGTGACGACATCACCCCGATCGAGGCGGAGCGCCGGCTGCGCACGCTGTTCCCCGATGCGGAGCTCGTCGAGATCGCGGGAGTGGGACACCTCATCCACTACGAGACGCCGCGCCCGGCGGCGTCGGCCGTCACGCGCTTTCTCGCGCCTTCCGCCGCCGGTACGCGTTGACGTTCATGCGGTTGCCGCAGTTGCCGACATCGCAGTAGCGCTTGGACCCGTTCTTCGAGAAGTCGATGTAGACCGATGAGCAGTCGTCCGCGCCGCACCGGCGCACGCGGTCGTACATGTCGGCGCGGATGACCTCGACGAACGCCATCGCCGCTTCGACGAGGATGCGGGTGGCGAGCGGATCGGACTCGTCCGTCGCGTGCACGTGCCAGTCGTAGCCGTCGTGGATGACGAGCTGGGGCAGGGCCCGCCCGTCGTGCAGCATCGCGTTCACGAGCGGCACCGCGGCGGCGCGCTCCACGTCCCACAGGGCGTGCAGCCGCGGGCGGATCGCGCGCAGTGCCGCGAGCTCCTCGTCGTCGTGGCGCACGGCGCCCGTGTAGGGGAACTCGGCGAGGAACACGTCCAGGTCGGCGTGCGAGGCGAGGCGGTCGACCCCCTCGGAGTCCGTCTCGGGGAGCGTGTTGACGAGCGCCGCGGTGGCGCGCAGCGACAGTTCCGTGTCACGAATGAATACCATCTTGACTCCTGACAGCCTCGGGCGGTAGCGTCACCAGTGTAAGCACAGTGCACTCCTGACACGACTCCAACCCCGAAGGACCGCCGGTGACGCAGACCGCGCCCATTCCCCTCGTCGTCGCACCGCAGCCGGCGCGCGGGCCCAGTACGGGCGGCATCCTCCTGGCCGTGACGTCGGCGTTCGCATTCGCCTCCAGCGGCCCGCTCGTCAAACCGCTGCTCGAGGCGGGCTGGTCGCTGTCGGCGGCACTCATCGTGCGGATGGGGCTGGCCGGACTGATCCTGTCTCCGGCGCTCGTGCGCGCCCTCCGGCGCGAGCGCGGATTCCTGCGTCGCCACGGGATGGCGCTGCTCGTGTTCGGGCTCGCGCCGGTCGCGGGGTGCCAGCTGTTCTTCTTCTCCGCCATGCAGCGGATGCCGGTGGCCGTCGCCCTGCTGATCCAGTACCTCGCGCCGGTGTTCCTCGTCGGATTCGTGTGGCTGCGCACCCGCCGCGCGCCCTCGCGCCTGGTGCTCTCGGGTTCGCTCGTCGCCGTGCTGGGTCTGATCCTCGTCGTCGACATCGCCGGCGCGCGGTTCGATCTGCTCGGCACGCTGTTCGCCCTCGCTGCGGCGCTGTGCGTCTGCGTCTACTTCGTCATGGCCGAGCGCACGGGCGACGAGCTGCCGCCGCTCGCGCTGGCCGCCGGCGGTCTGCTGGTCGGAGCGCTGACGATGCTGCTGCTGGCCGCCACCGGCGTCCTGCCCTTCGCCGCGCCCGACATCACGGTCGCGTTCCGGGGCGTCGACATGCCCGGCATCCTGCCCCTGCTGTGGGTCGGCGCGGTCGCCACGACGCTCGGCTACGCGTTCGGCGTCATGGCGGTGCCCCGCGTCGGCTCGCGCCTGGCGTCGTTCATCGGCCTGTCCGAGGTGCTGTTCGCACTCGCCTTCGCGTGGCTGCTGCTGGCCGAGACGCCGGCGCCGATCCAGTTCGCCGGGGGCGTGCTGATCCTCGCGGGAGTGATCCTGATCCGGCGGGATGCCGGTGTCACGACCCCCGTCGAGCCTCTTCCAGGAGCGGTCGCACCCGGTACCCGATGACCTCGCCCATCGCGAGCGAGGTCTCGGTGCGCTCGACGCCGTCGATCGCGAGGATGCGGGCGTCGACGTCGAACAGATGCTGCGTGTCGCGGGCGGCCACGCGCACCACCAGGTCGACCTGACCGCTGATGCCGTGACACTGCAGCACCTCGGGGATCAGCGCCAGGTCGCCCGTGATGCGCGGCAGATCGGCCTGCTTGACCATGACGTTGATCATCGCCTCGATCGGATAGCCCAGGGCCGTCGGCGCCATGGCGCGCTCGAACGAGAGGAAGACCCCCGAGCGATCGAGCTTCGCCATCCGCGCCTGCACGGTGTTCCGTGACAGTCCCAGTCGCTCGGCCAGGGCGACGACGGTCGCGCGATGGTCATCGGCGAGCGCGTTCAGCAGCTCGAGATCGACGTGATCGAGGGATCCCATAGTGCGAAACATTAGCAGGAGCAGGGGGTCGCGCTTTCGCAACATGCTCAATCGTTATCGGGATACTTGAGCTAGGTGCGATACCGACGTACCCTCAGGACAACCGGCGACGACGCCGGCGCTCTGCACCGGCCGACGGGTCCACAAGACGCGGCGGCCGCGAACAGAAAGGTGATGACGATGACGCACACCCTTACTCCGGTCAGCGGAGTATCCACCGACCTCGACGACCTCGCACGGCTGCTCACCCCCGGAGGCGAACGGATCTCGGATCCGCAGCTCGACCGCTGGGCCGACGGTCTCGACGCGACCGCCCTGCGCGGCCTCTACCGCGACATGGCGCTCACCCGCCGCATCGACGCCGAGGGCGTCGCCCTGCAGCGTCAGGGTCACCTCGGCCTGTGGGCGCCCGCGCAGGGACAGGAAGCGGTGCAGATCGGCACCGCCCGCGCGTGCCGCGACGACGACTTCCTCTTCCCCAGCTACCGCGAGCTCGGCGTGCAGGTCGTGCGCGGGGCCCGCCCGGCCGACCTCGTCCTGTCCTGGCGCGGCGAGCAGCACTCCACCTACGATCCGCACGAGCTGAACCTGGCGACGCCGCAGATCATCATCGGCGCCCAATCGCTGCACGCCGCCGGCTATGCGATGGGCATCCAGCGCGACGGCACCGACCAGGTCGCCGTCGCCTACTTCGGCGACGGTGCGACCAGCCAGGGCGATCTCAACGAGGCGATGGTGTTCGCGTCCTCGTTCCGCAGCCCCGTGGTCTTCGTGTGCTCCAACAACCAGTGGGCGATCTCGGAGCCGGTCACGGTGCAGGCGAAGTTCCCGATCGCCGGTCGTGCGCCCGGGTTCGGCATCCCGAGCCTGCGTGTGGACGGCAACGACGTCATCGCCTGCACGGCCGCGATGCGCTGGGCGCTCGATCACGCCCGCAGCGGCAAGGGGCCGGTGTTCATCGAGGCGGTCACCTACCGCATGGGCCCGCACACCACCTCCGACGACCCGACGCGGTACCGCAGCAAGGACGAGGTCGAGGGATGGCGCCGCCGCGATCCGCTGACGCGCCTGGAGGCGCACCTGCGCGCCGTCGACGCGTTCGACGAGGAGTTCCAGACGTCGCTGCAGCAGGAGGCGGACCGGTTCGCCGCAGCGATGCGCGAGGCCGCCATCACCGCCGAGAGCCGGCCGCCGCTGGCCGTCCTCGATCACGTGTACGCCGAGCCGCACACGGGGATCGACGAGCAGCGCCGGCGCTTCACCGCCTATCTCGACGGGTTCGCGGACGAGGAGGCGCTGCGATGACCGAGCTCACGATGGGCAAGGCGCTCACCGCGGGGCTGCGCCGCGCGATGTCCGACGACGACCGCGTCCTCATCATGGGGGAGGACGTCGGCGCTCTCGGCGGGGTGTTCCGCATCACGGACGGGCTGCTGGCCGAGTACGGCGCCCAGCGGGTCATCGACACGCCGCTGGCCGAGTCCGGCATCATGGGCACCGCCGTGGGCCTCGCCTTCCGGGGCTACCGCCCGGTCGTGGAGATCCAGTTCGACGGGTTCGTGTACCCGGCGTTCGACCAGATCGTCTGCCAGGTCGCCAAGCTGCACTACCGCACGCTCGGCCGCGTGCGCATGCCGATCACGATCCGCATCCCGTGGGCCGGGGGCGTGGGAGCGGCCGAGCACCACTCCGAGTCGCCCGAGGCGTACTTCGTGCACACAGCGGGCCTGCGCGTCGTCGCCGTCTCGAACCCGCAGGACGCGTACACGATGCTGCGCCAGGCGATCGCGAGCGACGACCCGGTCGTGTTCTTCGAGCCCAAGCGGCTCTATCACACCAAGGGCGAGGTCGATCTGGATGCCGACGTCGCCGACGCCGCCCCCATGGGTGTGGCGCGCGTCGTGCGCGAGGGATCCGACGTCACCCTGCTCGCCTACGGCGCACAGGTGCTGACCTGTCTGGATGCCGCGACGGCAGCCGAGGACGAGGGGACCTCGATCGAGGTCATCGATCTGCGCTCGCTGTCGCCCGTGGACTACCGGACCGTCACGGCATCCGTCCGCAAGACGGGCCGCGTCGTGGTCACGCACGAGGCCGCCCGCGAGGCCGGGGTCGGCGCCGAGCTCATCGCGAGCATCACCGAGAGCTGCTTCCACCACCTCGAGGCGCCGCCCCAGCGCGTCACCGGGCATGACATCCCGTACCCGCCGGCGAAGCTCGAGAAGCACCATCTGCCCGACCTCGACCGCATCCTCGATGCCGTCGACCGCGTCATGGAGCGGCCGAACAGCCTGACGGAGGTCCGGTCGTGATCACCGAGTTCCGGCTGCCGGACCTCGGCGAGGGACTGCCCGAGGCCGAGATCGTGCAGTGGCTCGTCGCGCAGGGCGACGAGGTCGCGCTCAACCAGACGATCGCCGAGGTCGAGACGGCCAAGGCCGTCGTCGAGCTCCCGTCGCCGTTCGCCGGCACGGTCGCCGCACTGCACCACGCGGTGGGCGACGTCGTGCCGGTCGGTGAGGTGCTCATCGCCTTCGAGGTCGCCGGGGCGGACGAGCCCGCCGCGGCCGCGGGAGACGCCGCGGAGGCGCCGGAGAAGGAGGAAGCCGCGCCCGAGGAGAAGGCGACGCCGAACCTCGTGGGCTACGGCGCCGCACCCCGCGCCGCGGGCCGGCCGCAGCGCCGCGCTCGCAGCGCCGCGGCCGCACCGCGCCGCGACACCGCCGTGCTCGAGGCGGCGCCGCACGATGTCGTCGAGGAGACGCCCGCCGACACGCGGCATGAGCGCCCCCGGTCGACGCCCCCGGTGCGCAAGCTCGCGAAGGACCTGGGCATCGATCTCGCACTCGTGGAGGCGACCGGAGCGACCGGCATCATCACCCGCGCCGATGTCGAGGCCTACGCCGAACGTGTCGCGTCGCGCCCCGCCGCGACCGCCGCGCCGGACCCCGGAGCGGTGCCGCCGGGGGCCCGGATCACCCGCATCCCCATCCGCGGCGTCCGCAAGCACACGGCCGACGCGATGGTGCGCAGCGCCTTCACGGCGCCGCACGTGACGACGTTCCTGACCGTCGACGTCACCGAGACGCAGCGGCTGCTGACCCGGCTGCGCGCCGACGCGCGACTGGCCGAGCACCGCATCGGCATCCTCGCCGTGGCGGCCAAGGCGGTCTGCCTCGCCCTGGGCCGGCACCCCTCGCTCAACGCGCGCTGGGACGCGGACGGCGGCGAGATCCTCCAGTACGGATACGTCAATCTGGGCGTCGCCGCCGCCACCGAGCGCGGGCTCATCGTGCCGAACATCAAGGATGCCGGTGCCCGCTCCCTCGTCGAGCTCGCCGATGCGATCGGCGAACTCGCCCGTACCGCGCGGTCGGGCCGCACAGGCCTGGATGCGCTGACGGGCGGCACGTTCTCCATCACCAACTTCGGGGTGTTCGGAGTGGATGCCGGCACGCCCATCCTCAACCCCGGCGAGGCCGGAATCCTGGGGCTCGGGTCAGTACGTCGCCAGCCGTGGGAGCACGAGGGCGAGATCGCGCTGCGCGACGTGCTGACGCTGAGCCTCTCCTTCGACCATCGTGTCGCCGACGGCGAGCAGGGTTCGCGCTTCCTCGTCGAGGTCGGCGACCTGCTGCGCGATCCGGCCCGCGCGATGCTGTTCGGGTGAGGGGTGAGACACATGATCGATCTGTCGACGTACGACCTCGACGAGGACCAGCTCGAGCTGGCACGGATGGTGCGCGCGTTCGCGGACGAGGTCGTGGCCCCGCAGGCGTACGAGGCCGACCGGACCAAGACCCTCTCGATGGAGGTCGTCGCGCAGATGGGCGAGATGGGGCTGTTCGGCCTCCCCTTCCCCGAGGAGGTCGGCGGGCAGGGCGGCGACTACACGGCGCTCGGGCTCGCGATCGAGGCGCTCGGCCGCGTCGACCAGTCCATCGCGATCACGCTCGAGGCGGGGGTGAGCCTGGGTGCCATGCCGGTGTTCCGTTTCGGCACTGACGAGCAGAAGCACCGGCTGCTGCCCGATCTGCTGGCAGGTCGGGCGCTCGCCGCCTTCGGGCTGACCGAGCCCGAGGCGGGATCGGATGCCGGGGCGACCCGCACGACGGCCCGCCTCGAGGGGGATGAGTGGGTCATCGACGGAGCGAAGCAGTTCATCACCAACTCCGGCACGCCGATCAGCCGTTTCGTCACCATCACCGCCGTGACCGGGACGAGCGGGGCCGGCAAGGAGATCTCCACGATCGTGGTGCCGCACGGGACGCCGGGCTTCACCGTCGAGCCTGCGTACGACAAGGTCGGCTGGCATGCCAGCGACACCCACCCGCTCACCCTCGACGGCGTCCGCGTGCCCGAGGCGAACCTCCTCGGTGAGCGCGGGCGCGGCTTCGCGAACTTCCTGCACATCCTCGACGAAGGGCGGATCGCGATCGCGGCGCTGGCCACGGGCGCGGCCGAGGGGTGCCTCGAGGCGGCCGTCGACTACGCGCACAGTCGCACGGTGTTCGGGGATCCGCTCGCGACGCGCCAGAGCATCCAGTTCACACTGGCCCGCATGCAGCAGCGGGTGCACACGGCGCGGCTGGCCTGGTTGCACGCAGCGCGGCTGCGCGATGCCGGCCGGCCGTTCAAGACCGAGGCGGCGATCGCCAAGCTGACTTCCAGCGATGCGGCGATGGACAACGCGCGCGAGGCGACGCAGATCTTCGGCGGCAACGGCTTCATGAACGAGTACGCGGTCGCCCGTCACTATCGGGACTCGAAGATCCTCGAGATCGGCGAGGGCACGAACGAGGTGCAGCTGCTGGTGATCGCCCGCGCTCTCGGCGTCGCCTGAGCGGCCGCGGACCGGAACCGTGCCGCCGGGCCGGGTGTCATCGGACCCCGGGGCGGGCCGGGGCGATAGCGTGAGCGCGTGATCGACGTGCGCGCGATGACCGCCGAGCAGGCACGCACCCTCGACGCCGCGCGCGGCGAGGTCGATTGGCGGCGTCTGCCGCCCGGCGTGACCCGTCACGGGTTCGCGGCGCCCAGCGGTGCGCTGGCCGGCCTGATCGCCGGTGCGCAGCACGCGCCGCGGATCATCCTTGTGCCCGGCGCGACGGGTTCGAAGGAGGACTTCGTGCTCCTGCTGCCGCTGCTGGCGGACGCCGGCTTCCGGGCCGAGTCGTACGACCTGGCCGGCCAGTACGAGTCCTGGCGGGCCGGTCCCGAGAACCTCCGCCCGCCGCGGGGGCACTACGACCTCCCGCTCTTCGTCGAGGATCTGCGCGCCGTGGTCACCGCAGGGCCGGCGCCGGTGCACCTGGTCGGCTACTCCTTCGCGGGGACGGTCGTCCAGGCCTTGGCCGCGGCAGACCCCGGGATCGTCTCCTCGTTGACGCTGGTGTCGGCGCCGCCGCTGTCGGGGCAGGCGTTCCGCGGCGTCAAGGGCTTCGGCCGGCTGTCGGGACTGACGTCCGACCGGACCGGTGCGGCTCTCATGGTGTGGGGCGTGCGCAGGAACCTCAACCGGGCGCCGCAGCACCGCGTGAGGTTCGTGCGCGAGCGCTTCACGCTGACGCGGCAGGACAGCGTGGCCGATGTGATCGGTCTCATGCGCGCGACACCCGACCTCGACCGCGCCACCGCCGCGCTGGCGGCGCCGAAGCTCGTCGTGGCCGGGAGGCATGACCTGTGGCCGCTCGACCTGCATCGCGACTTCGCACGGCGCATCGGCGCGGAGCTGCTCGTCACGGCGGGAGGGCACAGTCCCAGTGAGGACGCGCCCGTCGAGCTCACGCGCGCGATCGTCGCCCTGGCCGACCGTTCCGGTTGAGCCGCTTGATGGGCGCGATGGCCCGCCATTCGCGTCGCCGCGCGAGCATGCGCTGCTCGCGGTGGTTGATCGCGACGGTCTCGCCCGCCCAGACCACCCGGCGCCACAGTCCGCGCGCCGAGTCGAAGGGGCGCGCCGAGACCCCGACGCTAAGGGAGCGGTCGAAGCGTATGCCGGTGCCGGGCGGCAGATTGATCGAGATGTCGAGGTCGTCGTGCACGTGCGGCTCCTGCCGGTGCACGCGGTGACGGATCTGCTCCCACACCGTGCGGCGCAGCGCGAGGTTCGACCCGAAGAGGACGGGGTGGCCCAGCAGCACGGGGACGACCGTCGCGTATCCGCCGATATAGAGGTGGGCGCCGATCCAGCGCGTGAGCGCGTTTCCGCCGTAGAAGCGACCGGGGCCGCTCAGCGCGCCCAGCGCGGAGTCGGTGAAGGCGGCGACGACGCGCGCGATCCAGTCCGGTGGCGGGACTGAGTCGGCGTCCAGCCGCAGCAGCAGGTCGCCTCGGGCAGCGTCGAAGCCGCGGGCCGTGGCGGGCGTCACGCCGTGCAGCGGCTCGGCGACGACGCGCGCGCCTGCCGCGCGGGCCACCTCCGCGGTGTCGTCCGTGCAGGCGTTGTCGACGACGATGATCTCGTCCGCCCGGCGGCTCTGCGCGTGCAGGGCCGCCAGGCACGCGCGCAGCATCACGGCGTCGTCGTGCGACGGGAGCACGACCGTGACGCGCATCATCGGCCGAAGCCTAGCCGCCCCGCCGGAGTAACGTGAAGGACATGCCCGCACACGCGCCGTTCGCCCTCGGTCCCGCCCTGCTGTTCTGTCCCGCCGACCGACCGGAACGATTCGCGAAGGCGGCGGAGCGGGCGGACGCCGTGATCCTCGACCTGGAGGACGCCGTGGCCGCCGACGCCAAGGCATCCGCTCGGGGCGCACTGATCGAATCCGAGCTGGATCCCGACCGCGTGATCGTGCGCATCAACCCGATCGGGTCGGACGCGTTCGCATCGGATCTGGCCACGCTCTCGCAGACCGACTATCGGACGATCATGGTCGCAAAGGCCGAGTCGGCCAAGAAGGTCGCGCGCCTCGATCCGCGGTTCGCGGTCGTCGCGCTGTGCGAGACGGCGAAGGGCGTCGCGGCCGCCGAGAAGCTCGCCGGACTCGACAACGTCGTGGCGCTGATGTGGGGCGCCGAGGACCTCGTCGCGTCGCTCGGCGGGACATCAAGTCGCAAGCCCAAGGGCGGGTATCGCGACGTCGCCCGCTACGCGCGTTCTCGCGTGCTGCTGGCCGCCGGCGCGGCGGGCAAGGCCGCGATCGACGCCGTCCACGTCGACATCGGCGATGCGAAGGGGCTGCGCCGGGAGGCACGGGATGCCGTGGCCTCGGGGTTCGCTGCCACGGCGTGCATCCATCCTGACCAGGTCGCGACGATCCGCGACGCGTACCGGCCCGAGGCCGGTGACGTCGCCTGGGCACGCGGCGTGCTCGCCGCCGCCGAGGGGGAGCGGGGCGTGTTCACCCACCGCGGTCAGATGGTCGACGAGCCCGTGCTGCGCCACGCGCGGACGCTCGTCGCGCGCGCCCTTCCTCGCTGATCGGGATCCTGGAGGCGCCGTCCTCTCCGGTGATCGCGTGCGCCGGCGTGCGTCGGGGATCAGGGGACGTAGTCGTACTTTCGTCGTCCGGCGGGTTGGGGTGTCTGTGTGGGGTCGATCCAGGGTGGCGGGATGAGCCAGACGCGGGCGGTGGTGCCAGGCCCTTCGATGTGGATGTTCCAGCCGTGGTCGTGGATGCGGTGGTGGCAGGAGGTGCAGACCAGGACGCCGTTGCTGAGGTCGGTGGGTCCGTTGTCTCGTGCCCACCATTTGAGGTGGTGGGCTTTGGTGTGTCCGGGTGGGGCGCCGCAGCCGATGCAGCCGCCGTCGCGTTCGGTGAGGGCGAGGCGTTGCGCGGGGGTGAACAGGCGCTTGCGGCGGCCCCAGTCGAGGATCTCACTGTCACCACCCAGGACGCAGGGGATGATCCCGGCGTCGGCGGCCATCCGCCGGGCTGTGCCGATCGAGACGGGGGCGTGGATGCCGTCGATGGTGGCGTGTCCGGTCTCGTTCTGCAGGTCTGCGAGGGTGAGGCGGACGATGACGGTCGCGCCGGGCAGGGGGGTGTCTTTCTGGTCGCAGCCGGTGAAGTGTGCGCAGATCGTGGTGAGCGCGTCGGCTTGCATCATCGGGATCGACCGCAACACCGGCTCCGGTCCCTCACCCGTGGACTGTTCGCCGCGGTCGCGTTGTGCGGCGAGTTCGGTGGTGACGATGGCGTCGATGAGGGTCTTGACGGGGGAGCCGTGTTCGGGGTCGAACAGTCCGGTCAGACGGATCATCCCGGAGGGGTCTTGACTGATCCGCAGGGACCGCTTGGCGCGTAGTTCCTCTTCGCGCGGGGCGACTCCGCCCGGGTCCAGGTGCGCTTCGGCGCGGACCAGGATTCTGTTCAGGTCCTCGAGAGAGATCTTGCCGGCGGCTTGAGCGACCAGGGCCTGTTCGGCGTCATCGCACTGAGCGGCCCCGGCGCGGAGGGCGACCCGGTCCAGCAGGCCGATGATCGCGCCGGCCGCCGCGGCGGTGAGGCGTCCGGCCTCGACCGCGGCGGCCACGTGCGGGTACTTCGCCGGGGCTTTCTCCCCGGTCAGCAGCACTCGCGGCGCGGTCGCGTCGCCGACTTTCACCAGTCGGACTGCTTCCCCGGTGGTGGTGCCGAGGGTGGCGGCCAGCAGGGTCTGGGCGTTGCGGAATCCTTGCTGTTTGGCCAGGGAGTCCGCGCCCAGTTCGGGGCGGGACTGCCGGGAGATCTCCGCGGCGACTTTCACCGCCGCCGCTTCCGTCAACCGCCGTATCCGCCCGAGCGCGTCGTTCACCGCGACCAGTCGTGCCGCTTCCGTCCCGTCGAGCGTCTCCCCGGCCGGCCACAGCGCGCGGGCGGTGTCGACCGCCGCGGCCAGGGCATCCAGTGGAGTACTCATGTACCCCACTTTACCGCGCACGACCCTGACGAGTCTAGAACAAATGCACGATTAGGGGTGAGACTATTCTCATGCTGACCGGGGCTTTGTTCTGTGGATAACCACGGGTGGAACCGGTTCCACTGTCGGAACCATCTGCTAACCGACGAGCCGCGGGGCTCGGGCTCAGCCGCGCGCGATGACCGGGTCGTGCATGCCGGCGTAGGAGATCAGGCTCAGGCGGTCGCGCTCGACGAGGAACGTGTGTGTGGAGCCGTTGGCGAGCCGCTCGCCCTCGCGCGGGAACGCCCCCGCCGTGGCGTGGCGGATCAGCTCGCGGATGAGCGCGCCGTGCGAGACGATGACGAGCGACGGCGCCGCCGGTGCGACCGTCCGGCGTGCGTCGCGGATGACGTCGCGCAGCCCGGCTACGGCGCGCGTGCGCACCGACGGCCACGACTCGGCGCCGGGGACCTGGGCGGTGTGCCAGTCGCCCCACCGCTGCAGGAACTCGTGCACGTCGACGCCCTCGGCCTCGCCGTAGGAGCGTTCGCGCAGGCTCGCGTAGGTCTGCGGCGGGGCGACTCCCAGCTCGGCGGCGATGATGCGCGCGGTCTCGTGGGCCCGCGACAGGTCGCTCGAGGCGACGACCAGCGGGGCATCGCCGGCGAGCTCCGCGCGCAGGCGCAGCGCGGTGGCGCGTGCCTGACCGCGGCCGGTGTCGTTGAGCGGGATGTCGGTCGAGCCCTGGATGAGCCGATTCAGGTTCCAATCGGTCTCGCCGTGGCGCACGAGGGTGAGAGTCGTCACCCCTCGAGCCTACGTCGCCCTGAGCCGATGTCGGCCGAGAGGCCGGCGCCACCGGCATCCCCTGCCAGAGTCGCGGCGAGCGCCTGGAGGGTCTCGGTGGTGCCGGAGTCGACCTTCACGGTCGCGCGCGCATCGGCGCGCGTCTCGCCCCGGTTGACGATGACGACCGGGAGGCGGCGGCGGCGTGCACGCTCGACGAGGCGGATGCCGGAGTTCACGACCAGGGACGATCCGGCCACCAGCAGCGCCTCGCTGGCCTGCACGAGCTGCTCGGCCTCGCGGAACTTCTCGGGCGGGATGAACTCGCCGAAGAACACCACATCCGGCTTGAGCACGCCGGCGCAGACGCTGCATTGCGGAACGACGAAGCCGTCGCTCGACGCGGGGAGCACATCGCCGTCCGGTCCGAGGGCGACGCCGTCGGGGACGGTGATCCAGGGATTGTCGGCCTCGACTCGCGCGGCCAGGTCGCGCCGGTCGAACACCTGACCGCAGTGCGTGCAGCCGACGCGGCGCATCGTGCCGTGCAGCTCGACGACGCGGCGGCTGCCCGCGCGCACGTGCAGGCCGTCGACATTCTGTGTGATGACACCCGTCGCGACACCGGCGCGTTCGAGGTCGGCGAGCGCGGCGTGGCCGCCGTTGGGCTGCGCGGCGGCGAACGCCCGCCAGCCCAGGTGGCTGCCGACCCAGTAGCGTCGGCGCGCAGCGTCGCTGGCCAGGAACTGCTGCGCGGTCATCGGGGTGCGCACGGGCGCGCCCGCGCCGCGATAGTCCGGGATGCCGGAGTCGGTCGACACGCCGGCACCGGTCAGCACCGCGATCCGCCGCCCCGCGAGCGCGTCGACCGCACGCCGGACGGCATCGGTGATCGGCGGATCGAGCGCGCGGACCGGGGGCATGCGCACGAGCCTACGCCGGTCGGTTTTCGGGCATGTTACGTGCGAGAGTTGCTGCATGCCCACGCTGCGGATCGACGATCCGGCCGACCCGCTCCTGGCCGATTACCGTGACCTGACCGATGTCGCGCTGCGGCGGGTGCTCGAGCCGGCGGGCGGGCTGTACATCGCCGAGTCCGCGAAGGTCATCGCGCGGGCGGTGGCGGCGGGGCATCGTCCGCGCTCGGTGCTGGTGCAGGAGAAGTGGCTCGCCGACGCGGAGGCGCTGGCCGGGGACGCGCCCGTGTTCGTCGTGACGGATGCCGTGGCCGAGCAGCTGACCGGCTACGCCGTGCACCGGGGTGCACTGGCGGCCATGCATCGCCCGGCGCTGCCGCCGGTGGCCGACGTGGTGCACGGTGCGCGGCTCGTCCTGGTGCTCGAGGATATCGTCGACCACACGAACGTCGGCGCCGCGTTCCGTGCGGCGGCGGGCCTGGGCGCCGATTCGGTGCTCGTGAGCGCACGCTGCGCGGATCCGCTGTACCGGCGCAGCGTGCGGGTGAGCATGGGCACGGTGTTCCAGGTCCCGTGGACGCGGCTGCCGGACTGGTCCCGGCACGACGGCACAGGCGCCCGCGAGATCCTGCACGAGGCCGACCTGCACCTCGCGGCACTCGCGCTGACCGATCACGCTGTGCCGCTGGACGCGTTCGCGGCCGATCGACCCGACCGCGTGGCACTGCTGCTCGGCGCGGAGGGCGACGGCCTGTCGCGCCGTGCGCTGGAGGCCGCCGACACCGTCGTGACGATCCCGATGGCCGGGGGAGTGGACTCGCTCAACGTCGCCGCCGCGGCGGCCGTCGCGCTGTGGGCTCTGAGGTGACCGGGCCCTGAGGTGACCGTGCCTTGAGATGACCGGACCCTGTGGAGACCGGGAGCTGGAGCGATCGGGCGGCGGGATTCTCAGTCGTCCGAGGAGGGCAGCGGCACGTCGAACGGCAGGGCGTCGGGGCGCTTGGCGGTGACGTTGTCGCCCGAAGACTGGTGGCGCAGGCGCCGCAGCACCCACGGCACGAGGTGCTCGCGGGCCCACGTCAGGTCGTTGCCGCGCGCCTCGCGCCAGGTCAGCGTCGGCAGCGGGTCCGGCTGCATCGGCTGCAGGTCGTTGGGCACGTTGAGCGCGCGCAGCACCATCCGCGCCACCTCGTGGTGGCCGAGGGCGTTCAGGTGCAGGCGGTCGTCGTCGAAGAACCGCATGTCCTGGATCTCCTTGAGCGCCCACTGATCGGCGACGATGCAGTCGTAGCGGTCGGCGATGCCGCGGATGTTCTCGTTGTAGATCGCGACTCGCCCGCGGATGCCGCGGAACACCGGCGTGAAGTCCGTGTCGATGCCGGTGAACACGACGACCGTCGCGCCCTGCGACGAGAGTCGTGCGACGGCGTCCTCGAACTGCTCGGCGACGGCATCCGGGTCGGCGCCCGGGCGGATCACGTCGTTGCCGCCGGCCGAGAACGTGATGAGGTCGGGCTTGAGCTCGAGGGCCGGCTCGACCTGATCGGCGATGACCTGGCCGATGAGCTTGCCGCGCACGGCGAGATTCGCGTAGGCGAAGTCGTCGACCTGAGCGGAGAGCACCTCGGCGACCCGGTCGGCCCAGCCGCGGTGGCCTCCCGGCAGCGACGGCTCGGGATCGCCGATCCCCTCGGTGAAGGAGTCGCCGATCGAGACCATCCGCCGCCACGGGTGGACGGTCTCGTTGGGCACGTACGGAGAACGGTGGTTCTCGCTGGACGGTTCGTTGCGGCGCATGGCACTTCCTCGACTTCTGGTCGCATCAAAGCTAGCGCGTCGGAACACTCGTTTAGGGTGGTCACTCGTGACCGGGGATCAGCAGACGCAGTTCGGCAGCTTCGCTGCGGAACATCTGTCCCCGGCATTCCCGCAGCGCGCCCCGTGGGGAACGGCGCAGAACCTGCGCGCCTGGCAGGCCGAGGCGCTCGAGGCGTACTTCAGCGCCGACGGCCCGGACGGCGTCGGCAAGGGCCCGCGGGACTTCCTCGCCGCGGCGACCCCCGGTGCCGGCAAGACGACCTTCGCTCTGCGCCTGGCCAGCGAGCTCCTGCGCCGCGGCGTCATCGACCGCATCGTCGTCGTGGCCCCCACCGAGCACCTCAAGACGCAGTGGGCCGACGCGGCCGCGCGCGTGCACCTCCGCCTCGACCCGCGCTTCAGCAACCGCCACTACGCGCCGGCCCGGCACTACCACGGCGTCGCCGTCACCTACGCGCAGGTCGCGGTGAAGGCCTCGGTCCACCAGCGGCTCATCATCGACGCGCGCACGCTCGTGATCCTCGACGAGGTGCACCACGGCGGCGACGCGCTGAGCTGGGGCGACGCGCTCCGCGAGGCGTACGGCCGCGCGACGCGCCGCCTGCTGCTGAGCGGCACCCCGTTCCGCAGCGACGACGCACCCATCCCGTTCGTGGAGTACCACCCGAACGCGAAGGGCATCCGCATCTCGCGGACCGACTACAACTACGGCTACGGGCGCGCCCTCGCCGACGGCGTCGTCCGCCCCGTGCTCTTCCACGTGTACGCCGGCAAGATGCGCTGGCGCACGCGCGCCGGCGACGAACTCGAGGCCCACCTCGGACAGGACAACACGAAGGACGTCAACGCGCAGGCCTGGCGCACGGCGCTCGACCCCGACGGCGACTGGATCCCCGCCGTGCTGCGTTCGGCCGACCGCCGGCTGAGCGAGGTGCGACACGAGATCCCGGATGCCGGTGGCCTGGTGATCGCGACCGATCAGACCGCTGCGCGCGCCTACGCCGCCATCCTGCGCGAGATCACGGGCGAGACGCCGGCCGTCGTCCTGTCCGACGACAAGGCCGCGTCGGGGCGGATCGAGACCTACGCGCAGAGCACGACGCGGTGGATGGTCGCGGTGCGGATGGTGTCGGAGGGCGTCGACGTGCCGCGCCTGGCAGTCGGCGTCTACGCGACGAGCGCCTCGACGCCGCTGTTCTTCGCGCAGGCGATCGGCCGCTTCGTGCGCGCTCGGCGGCGTGGCGAGGCGGCATCGGTGTTCCTGCCGAACGTGCCCCAGCTGCTGACGCTCGCGAACGAGCTCGAACGCGAGCGCGACCACGCCCTGGACCGTGACACGGGCGACGAGGACGGCCTCGACGACAGCCTGCTCGAGCAGGCCGAGCGCGAGGAGGAGACCTCCGACGCCCTCACCGAGGAGTTCACGTATCAGGCGCTCGGCTCTGTCGCGCACTTCGACCGCGTGCTGTACGACGGGCGCGAGTTCGGTCAGCTCGCCGTCCCCGGCACGCCCGAAGAGGAGGAGTTCCTCGGTCTGCCCGGCCTGCTCGAGCCCGAGCACGTGCACGAACTGCTCATGCAGCGTCAGGCGCGGCAGTCGCGGCACCGGCGCGCGCGAGAGGCGCAGGAGAGCGCCGACGGGACCGCACCGGCAGAGGACGTGTCATCCTCGCTGCCGGCGCCGCTGCACCGCACGCTGCGCGAGCAGCGCCAGCTGCTGAACAGCCTCGTCGGACTGTACGCGCGGCAGAGCGGCGAGCCGCACGGAGCCGTGCACGCCGACCTGCGTCGCGTGTGCGGGGGTCCCGAGGTGGCGCGCGCCACGGTCGCGCAACTGCAGTCGCGCATCGACGTCATGAGGCGGCGCGTCCGGTCGTGACCGCGTGCAGCTTCGGAAGTCCGAAAAGCTGGCAATACCGGCCTCCAGGGCTGTCCTGGGGTGCGCTCGGGCTAGCGTGAGATGACCGCGCCGACTCAGCAGGAGACAGAGTGAACACCGCCCCCGGGCCGACCCCGAAGAATCGCCGCCGATGGGCGCAGTATCTGGTGGACGAGCGATCCGAGGCGCGCGTGTACCGCGAGCTCGCCGCCCGGCGCACGGGGGAGGAACGTGAGATCCTGCTCGCCCTCGCCGATGCCGAGGGCAGGCATGAGGCTCACTGGCTCGAACTGCTGGGGGCGGAACCGGCACGCCCGCCTGCTCCCAGCATCGGCACCCGCGCGCTCGGGTGGATGGCGCGCCGCTTCGGCTCGATCTTCGTGCTCGCGCTCGCACAGAACGCCGAGGGCCGGTCGCCGTACGATTCCGAGCCCTACGCGACGGCGCGCATGGCCGCGGACGAGAAGGTCCACCGCGAAGTCGTGCGGGGGCTCGCCGCGCGCGGGCGGCGCCGGCTGTCCGGCACCTTCCGCGCCGCGGTCTTCGGCGCCAACGACGGCCTCGTCTCGAACCTCGCGCTGGTCATGGGGGTCGGCGCGACCGGTGTCGCGCCGAAGTTCGTGCTGTTCAGCGGCATCGCGGGTCTGCTCGCCGGGGCGCTGTCGATGGGCGCGGGGGAGTTCGTCTCGGTCCGCTCGCAGCGCGAGCTGCTCGAGTCGACCCAGCCCAACGGCGACGCCGACCACGTCCTGCCCGACCTCGATCTCGACGCCAACGAGCTCGCGCTCGTGTACCGGGCGCGCGGGATGCCGGAGGCCGACGCTCTCGTCCGCGCACGGCGCGTGGTGACCGCCGCGCAGCAGGCCGACCGTTCGCAGCCGTACCGCGTGCTCGGTGAAGGGCGCTCGGACGACCACGAGGTCGTCGGCGGCGCGTGGGGCGCGGCGGGCTCGAGCTTCCTGTTCTTCGCGTCCGGCGCGATCATCCCGGTCCTGCCCTGGCTGTTCGGGCTCAGCGGCCTGGCTGCGGTCGTTCTGGCCCTCGTGCTGGTCGGCATCGCCCTGTTGGGGACGGGCGCCATGGTCGGTCTGCTCTCGGGCGGGCCGCCGCTGCGCCGCGGCCTGCGCCAGCTGGCGATCGGCTTCGGTGCCGCGGCGATCACGTACCTGCTCGGGCTGGCGTTCGGGGTCACGCTGGGGTGACCTCCGGTTTCGTGGCGGGCCGAGGGACGTGGTAATGTCGATCTTCGGTTGGCGACAACCAGACACCCATGCGCGGGTGGCGGAATAGGTAGACGCGCTAGCTTGAGGTGCTAGTGCCCGTATAGGGCGTGGGGGTTCAAGTCCCCCCTCGCGCACGCGAATGAAATGGCCCCTGACCTGGGATTTTATCTCCCGGGTTGGGGGTCATTCGCGTTGGAAGTGCTAGAAAGAGTGCTAAGCCTCCCCGTCGGAGGCGTGATGTTCCAACCTCTGCGCGCATGTCGGCGTCAGCGCGACCTGAGAACATTGTGGTATGTCGTCCGTCCAGTCCGTGGTGTTCTTGCACGGCTTGGGCGAGGTGAGAAGGAGGCGACGTAGGGGATTGAGCCCGGCGAGAGAGCGGTCAAGAAATGGCGTCAGTGAAGGTGGTGGCGTCTGCAAGTGAAGCGAAGCACGCCCCTCGGATAAGGCATGTTCGGTCGATTGGGTCCGGGTAGGGTCACGGCAGGTTGTGCTCACGCAGCTCCGTGAGGTAGGGCTCCGCGCCGAGCGTGTCTGCTACCTCGCGGGCACGCCCGGCATGCACCCGTGCTTCGTCCTCGCGGCCGAGTGAGCGCAGAAGGAGGGCGAGCGCGGTGTCGACTGGGCCGAAGCTGCAAGTTCCCTGCCAGATCCCTCGCCCGGTCCAGGGGAGCAGTCGTTCGAGGTAGCGCTCGCTGAGCGGCCGGTTGGCGAGCGTGGCGGCGGCGCGGGCTCCGGTGGCGTGCCCGGCGAGCCAGGTGGCGTCGTCTTGGGCAAGGTCGAGCGCGAGCTCCGCGTGACGGAGCGTGGCCTCAGGGTGGGTCTCGACGAGTGCGAGTGCGGCGGCAGCATGGAACGCGGGGATCCCAGGTTGTTCGTTCGTGAGAGCGGTCAACATGGGTGCGAGAGTGTGGACACGGCCCTGGGTGATCCGTAAGGCGATGAGTTGGCCAGCGTGGGCGGCAGCGGCCCGGGCGGGCGATACCGGGGCGAAGAGTTGCTGCGCCTGTGCCGAGAGCCATTCGCTTGTCTCGTCATCGCCGTCGAGGTGCGCGATCGCGGCTCGTGAGAACAGCAGCGCCCACCGGCGGCCGCTGTCTCCCACACGGCTGATGGTCTGCCCCATCACGTCGGCGGCGGCGCGTGCGGCTTTGCCGTCGCCATCTTGCAGGGCAACGGAGAAGCGCAGTTGTGCCGCCTCGAAGGTGTTGACGGGATCGCCCCGACGCTCAGCGATCGCAGTCAGTTCCTGGGTGACCGTACGGCGCAGTTCCAGGTCGCCGGGTGCGCCGAGTGCCATGTAGCCGAAGCGGAGTACCCGGCTGCGGTTCTCGTCGGAGACCGGGATGGCGAGGGCTTCGAGGAAGAGGCCGCGGCTGCGTTCCGCGATCCCGACGAGAGATTTGGCGAGGCTCGCAGCGGCCAGCACGGGTGCCCTGAGTTCGGGATCTCTCACCTGGGGCAGCGCACGCTTGATCACGGCGCGCACCTCGGGAATCTGGGCACCGCTGGTGCTGGTCGCTCCCAGTTGTAGGAGGGCGAAGCATGCCGCCGCGATCGCGGTCTCATTCCCGGTATCGAAGGCTTCGCGTGCCGCGTCGAGTAGCGTGCCCAGGTGTGCGGGGTCGCCTGCGAGGCGTTGCGCGTCCCCGAGCTCGATGCGCAGCATCAACCGGGTGTGCGCTGTGGTGCCGGTGATTTCCAGTGCGCGGGCGATCCATCGCACCGCCTCACGGTGTTCTCCGCTGGAGTTCGCCGCCACGGATACCTCACGAGCAGTCGCTATGGCCTCTTCGGGGTCGAGGCTTAAGAGGGCATCCTCCAGGACGACGTCTGGCGCCGGCGGCGTCAAGCCGACCGCTCCCAGTGCTTCGGCCTCGGCTGCGGCGAGCCAACGTCCGGGTTCGACTCCGAGGTCGTCCCTGAGGAGCAGGCGGGCGGTGGACGCCGCGGCGAGAGCGCGTCCGCGTTGCCCAGCGAGGAGCAGCGCCCGCACACGCAGTGCCTGGCAGCGCTCGTCAAGCGGTTCCGTCGCGACGAGCCGTTCGGCCTCGATCGTCGCCCAGACCACTCTCCCGATCGCGAGGCCGGCCTCAAGCCGCAGACACTGTGCCCCGTGCCGGGCAAGGTCGAGCGCGCGGCGAGCCGCGTGAACACTACCGAGATGACCGATCTCCTGATACGGGTCACCCCGCCACAGTGCGATCGCGGCATCGGCACGGCTGAATGCCTCATCGGCACCACCAGCCTTTAGTGCCTCCTCTGCTTGGAAGGTCAACTCGACCAAGAGCCTGGTGTCCATGCGCGCGCCCAGGACGTAGCCAGAGGGGGTTGTGCGAACGAGCTGCTCCCCCCAGGCGGCACGGAGCCGGCTGATCTGATTCTGAATCGCCTGCCGGAACCTCACCGGAGGTCCGTCCTCCCACACCGCTTCCGCGAGCTCCTCCACCGACACGGTACCCGGTGCTCCGAGGGCGAGCCGGGCCAGAATACGCCGCTGCGTGAGCGTGGGCGACTCGACTGTCGCAGACACACCGCCATGTTCAGTGGCAGCGAGAACATCGAGTCGGCATTCCCCGAGCACAAGAAGCAACGGGGCAGTCTCTTCCGAACGCCGATTCTCTTTCGCTGGTGCCATACAACCCAACTCCGTTAGTGGCCTGTTAGTACCCCCCTGATTGAATGCGATCGTACTCTGTCCCACGCTCTCCGGGGAGGCCCGATGTCCGGCTCCAATCACGCGCGCACCTTGCGAGCTGCGCACCGACACCGCTCGGCGCGTCTCGCCCTCATCGCCACAGTTGCCGCCTCGCTCGTCCTCAGCGGAACAGGGGTGGCCACCGCCTTCGCAGAAGAACCATCCCCCACGGGGGAGGCACCCATGGCAGTCCAGGCGCCGGAAGTCGAGCCAAGTGAGACTCCCCCGGTTGAGCAGGTTCCGGCGGACGAGGAGCAGGCCGTCGGCGAGGTTCCCGGGATTACCACCGATCTGGAGAATCCTGCGGTTTCCCCGGCTGATGGATCCGATGTGGATCCTGAACCGCCCACCGGCGCTGATGACGAATCCGAGTACTCTGCGTCCGACGAGTCCTTGATGCAGGCTCTTCCGCAGGGTTTCGCCGGGCGATCGGCCGGTCCCGGATTGCTCAGCAACGGCGGCGATGACGGACTCATGCACATCGCCGATTTCGTCTCCATCGGAATCAACACTGAACTGGTCGCTCCAGGTGATGTGCTCGCTCGACTCTACAGCGACGTGCCCGACCTGCTGCGCAACCCGATCGTCGGTCAGGAGAGCGTCAGCGTCAGACTCGAGTACACAGGACCGCGTGGAACCTGCGTGTACGGCGCAACACACCATACGGGGCCTCAGGGCGTCGTTCTGCGGTGGGGCAACCTGGGAGACCAGCGGGTCCCAGCCGCTGAGGTGTTCTCTCCGCAGCCGGGCGGGGCGATCGTGACGGAGTCCAGGGCCGGTCTTATGGGCTGGTGGAAGAACTCCCAGATTCCGGGGGCGAACCTGTCCGAGAACGTTTACACCGCCACCTTCCATCCGCCGACAGACGTGAGCATCCCCGCCATGAGGGTCGAGCTGGATCTGTGGGAGTACCCCGTGAACCAGCATGGTCAGTGCATTTCCAGGATGCTTCCCACGACCGTGGAGCACGTGACGGTTGATGCTGAACTTGAAGCCGACTTCGTCGCCACGGCCTCAACCACCGACCCGCTGGAATACGGATTTGAGAGCAGGTCGACAGATCCGCAGCAAGCCACTGCAGACCTCAGCCATGCGTGGGACTTCGGCGACGGCAAAACCTCAACCGCGATCAACCCGACCCATCGCTTCGAGGCTCCGGGCGTCTACTCGGTCACGCTAGAAGTGACCAATGACAGAGGCCAGACCGACAGTCTCACCCGCTCGGTGACTGTCGGTGCAGGTTTCATCGTGAACTCCACCGGTGATGGTTCGGCCGAGGATCCGGCCCAGGGTTGCGACACTGGAGACACGGTCGGAGAGAACGACGCACCGGAGTGCACGTTGCGTGCCGCGATCGAGGCGGCGAATGCGGCCGGCGGCGGTGCGATCACTTTCGATATCGCCGGCACCCCGGTCATCGCGCCCGGGAGCGCGCTGCCGCGGATCGAGACGCCCGTGACGATCGATGGCACGACGCAGCCCGGTGGCTGGGTCGAGGTGATCGGTGGTGGTCTTGCGGGGCTGCGGCTGGCTGGGCCGGGGTCCGAGGTGACCGGCCTCGCTCTCCATGGTGCCGAGTACGGTATCGGTGTGGGCGAGGGCGAGCACCGCCTGACCGGGGTGCGGCTCGGCTTGGATCGCAGCGGCGCTTCGACTGGTGATACCGAGGTGGGACTCGGGCTCCAGGGTGGGCGCGTGAGCTTGGACGCGAGCGAAGTGGCGGCAGAGGTCGGGGTCTCCGCCTCCGGGCCGGTGGAGATCACGGGCAGCCGCATCGGGGTGGATGGTGCCGGTGCTGCGATCCCCGGCGTGGACGCGGGGATCTTTATTGCCGGGCCGGAGTCTGTGGTGACCGGGAGCACGATCCATGGCGAGACGGTCGGCGTGCTCCTGTACGGCGCGGGAGCCTCGGATGCGGAAGTGCGCGACAACGTGATCGGCGTTGAAGGTAGCGGCATCAGCGTGTCGGTGCAGGGCGCGCCGGGAGCGAGGATCACGGGGAACACGGTCGTCGCTGACGGTCACGCCGGGGTGCTCATCTCGGGATCGAATCAGACCACCGAGATTGGCGACGAACTCGAGCTGAATTCTCCGCTCGATGAGCCCGCTGCGGGAGCTGTCACCGGCGGTGACACGCTGGTCGAGGGCAACACGATCTCGGGCGACACACTCCGGGCCGGAGTGTGGGCGTGGGCGGGAGCCGACCGCGTCACCGTCACCGACACGGTGATCGCGGGCACGCAGTATGGTGTGATTCTCGATGGTGGCGCCGGCCACACGGTGCGCGGGAGCACGATCGGGTCGATGGACGCACCGGTCGGGCTCGGCATCGACGCACAGAACGTGAGCGCCCTCCGCATCGGCGATACGACAGCTGGCGGCAATGTCATCGTCGCGGATGGAGACGTCGGCATCAGGCTGGGTCTCACTGGAACGAACAACCAGGTGAGCGGCAACACGATTACCGCGGCCGGGACCATCGCGCTCACGGCGACCGGCTCAGGCACCCTCACCGTCGCGGGCAACGTCGTGCGCGCACAGGCGGGCTTCACGATCGACGACGGCTTCGCTTCACTCACCGTGGTCGGGAACACTTTGACCTCGGATTCGCCGGAGAGCGGGCAGCTCAGCGGCATCCTCGCCGCCGCTGGCGTGTTGGAGGTGCGGGGCAACGAGGTGACGGGGTTCGGCACGGGGATCGCCGCCGAAGCACCCGCGGCTACGGTCACCGAGAACATCGTGCTCGATGCGGCGATCGGAGGGATCGTGGTCGCCGGCGACGGCAGCGAGGTGACCGGCAACCGCGTCGCGGGTTCTGCCGACGGGATTGTGGTCGCAGGTCAAGGCGTCACGGTGACCGGCAACCGTGTGGGATTGGAGGCGACCGGCGACACGGTCGTGGGTAATAGCAGCACGGGCATCCTCGTTCGTCAGGGCAGCGCCGAGGTGCGCGGCAACGCGGTCGCTGGCAGCGGCGAGCACGGCATCGATGTGGCCAGTGGCGCCACCGCGACATTGACCGCAAACCGCATCTGGCTGAGCGGCGGGCAAGCCATCCGCACGGCAACAGGCCCAGACGCGCCGACACTGCGAGCGGCGATCGCGGTGTACGGCCAGCCGAACGCGACCCGCACCACCCTGCTGATCGAGGACATTCCCGAGGGCGCAGGCGGCCGGATCGAGGTGTTCTCGGACGACTCGTGTACGGCGCCCGGTGGTGAGGCCAAGCATGTGCTCTCGGCGACCCGTACCATCGAGGCCGGGCAGACGACCCGCATCGTGCACTTGGCGACCGGGCACGATCATCTCACCGTGACGTACACCGATCCCACCGGCAACACGAGCGCACTGTCGGACTGTGCCACCCGCACCGACTACGCCGACGCCGACAACGACGGGTCTGTCGACCCGCTCGACGCGATCCTGGGCTGGGAAGCCGACCCGACGTCGGGGCTGCTTGCCACGCCGAACGAGCAACTACTCCTGGTGCGAGCGGCCCCCGAGTTCGACAGCGGCGGTGACCTGGGCACGATCGGCGGCGGGGTGCTTCGCCAGCTCCGCATCGGCGAACAGCCTGCCGGGCTCCCGGCCGGGGCGTCCATGCCGTACGGTGCGGTCTTCTTCGAGGTGCACGGCATCGAGCCCGGCGGCCGGGCGGTCGTGGTGCTGGCATCTCTCAACGAGAACGTTCTGCAAGGCACCAGTTACTGGAAGTACGGGCCTGCCACGCCCGGAGCGGCACCGAGCTGGTACGACTTCGTGTTCGATCAGGCGAGTTTCACCGGGGCACGGATGACGACCAGCGACTTCGGGGGCGCTCTCCGAAACTCCTACACCCTGATCCTCGCCGACGGTGGTCGCGGGGATGCCGACAACACCGCGAACGGCATCGTCGTCGACCCGGGCGGACCTGTGCTCTTCGCAGGCAGCACCCCCGGCGGGAACGATCCCAACGGAGACACCCCCGCCCGTATCGGTTCGCTTCCCGCGACCGGCAGCGACAGTGCAGGACTGCAGTTCGGGCTGAGCATCGCACTAGTGCTCGCCGCTCTCGGTTCCGCCTTATTGATGTTGCGTGATCGGAGGTGGAAGCAGCCCCGGCTACGCCGGTAACAGGCTATCGGCCGGAACGTAGCGTTCTGCCACTGGAGGGCGATCTCTAAACCGACTCCGGTGCAACCAAGACTCCTCCATACACGATGTCTGCTTCGGCAAGATGCACGAAAAGACCTTCTATGGATGTCAAGCCGGAGACGGCGTGAGTTGATGCGTGTTGAGGGTTTTGTAGATTCTGCGGGCGAGGTAGCGTTTGACGCTTCTGCGGATCTCTTTCAGTGTTCGTCCTTCGCGCTGACGTTTCTCGACGTAGGCGATGGTTTCGTCGTGGTGGATCATGCGGCTGAGCGCGACCATGTGTATCGCTCGATTGAGTTGCCGGTCGCCTCCGCGGTTGAGACGATGCCTGACAGTGTTCCCTGACGATGCTGGGATCGGGTTCACCCTGCCAACGAGGCGAACGCGGCTTCCGAGCGCACCCGTCCGGCATGTGACCACGCGGTCAGACTGATCGCGAGAGAGACCGGCCCAAACCCCATTTCGTTCAGCAGAGGGGCCGCCTCGCTCGCTTCAACGAGCCGAGTGAGCTGGGCGAGGTTGGCCGCGAGTTCGCGGTCGAGTGCAGTGACTCGTTTTGCAAGGCGAGATGCTTCAGCTCGGGCCGTCGCAACTGCGAGTGGTTCACGCCGGGCACGCCAGCGGCTGGCTTCATGGACCTGCGGGCGGGCCAATGGCGTGCGGGCGTCGAGTCCGAGATCATTGACCCGCGCGAGGGCGGTGAGCGCGTTGACTGCTCGCGTGCGTTCTCTTGCCATGGTCTCGCGAGCGCCAACGAGTACACGTAGCGCGGCTCGCGTGCCTTCGCTCAAGCGGGGTGTGCGCAGTTGCGACTCCTCGAGCGGCAGGACCGCGTGTGCGATCTGTTGCGCGTCGATAGTGTCGGTTTTCCCGACGCCATACCGGAGATGACGTCCCATGCGTGGCGCTTCGGCAACCTGGTAGCCGGTCGCGTTAACCGCAGCGGCCAGGAGCGCCCCGTAGGAGGCGACGCCTTCAATCACCCAGAGGGTCGCGAGATCGCCTCCAGTGCGGCGTGCTGCCCAGTCAATCGCGCGAGTGATGCCCGCGCTACTGGTAGGGAACTCTCCGGTAGTCGAGGAGTTCGCCGTCAGGGGCGAGGACGGCATAGACGTGATTTCTGGCATGGGTGTCGACGCCGACGACAAACGGGCGCGTATGCGCGATGCTGGACATGGCGATAGTTCCTTCGGTTCTCTCTTCGGGCTGGGGATCGACCGCTGACGGCCGGTACCAGTCCGGGGAGAAATCACTTCGGAACAGCAGTGTGAGGAGTCACACCCCAGGCGGGGTGGACAACCTTCTGATCAAGTCACCGGAGTGGGCCGGGTAGGTGCCGGCCGGCCGCTCGATGGGTGGGCGTTTCATTTGCAGGGCACCCCCTCGGGGCCAGTTCTAACGTGAGCCACACCCACCGGGCGACACGGCCGTCGCCCACTCTGCCAGCCAGTGACGGCGCTCATCGAAGTTCCTCAGAGTTGATCACTGAACTTCCTCAGGTCGCCGGGTCAGGTTAGCGCAGGTTCGTGCCGGTGGTGACGCGGCGGAGTTCGTCGGCTGCGGCGTGGTGGT